>ERZ791628.98-NODE-98-length-42902-cov-26.0697_pt1 | contig 42902 bp, 39 predicted proteins | sample MGYA00510265_ERZ791628 | MGnify/ENA primary metagenome ERZ791628 (study PRJEB30046, sample SAMN00715184) | human gut metagenome | study: EMG produced TPA metagenomics assembly of the A metagenome-wide association study of gut microbiota in type 2... | reverse complement strand
AAACCAGGGCTGGCGGCGTAGGCAGCCGCTTCTGGCCTATGTCAACCCCCGATTACCCAAAGCAGTTCATTGATGTGATGGGAGTCGGCCGTTCCCTCATACAATTGACAGTAGATAGATTGAAGCCAATCTGTCCTGTCGAGAACATGTGGGTAGTGACAAACGAGAAATACATTCGCATTGTCAAGGAGCAAATCCCTGACATTCCAGTAGATAACATATTATCAGAGCCGGAGGCTCGCAATACCGCTCCATGTATTGCTTATGCCTGCTGGAAAATCCAGAAGAATCATCCTGATGCCAACATCGTGGTGACACCATCCGATGCCCTGGTCATCAATACCTCGGAGTATCAGCGAGTGCTCAGCAAGGCATTGAGCTATACTTCCGATAAGAACGCCATCGTTACGATCGGTATCAAGCCAAGCCGCCCGGAAACAGGCTATGGCTATATCGCCTCAGCAGAGCCAACATCCGTAGATGAAATCTACAAGGTTGAGGCTTTCAAGGAAAAGCCAAACCTGGAGACAGCCGAGCAATACCTTGCCGCTGGCAATTACTATTGGAATGCCGGAATCTTCGTATGGAACATCGATACCATCAGCAAGGCAATCCGAACCTTCCAGCCAAACCTTGCCAGCATCATGGATGAGATGGCTCCTTCTTTCTATACCGAACAGGAGAAAGAGGTGGTCGGCAAACTCTTCCCAACCTGCGAGAAGATAAGCATTGACTATGCCGTGATGGAGAAGTCGAAGGAAATCTATACCTTGCCAGCCGAGTTTGGCTGGAGCGACTTAGGCAGCTGGGGCAGTCTCCGAACCTTGCTTCCACAGGATGAGGCTGGCAATGCCAAGGTGGGTAAGGACATCCGCTTGTATGAATGCAAGAACTGCGTGGTTCATGCTGCCGATGAAAGCAAGGTGGTAGTTCAAGGCTTGGATGGCTATATTGTAGCCGAGAAACACGGACAGCTACTTGTTTGCTCATTGAAAGAGGAACAGAGAATTAAGGAGTTTGGAAAATAAAAAAACTGCGATTGATTTGCTATTATCGAAATTGAAAGCAGTGAGGATACCTCAGTATCGTCTTAGATAGAAGTTTAAGAAAGTGTGGCTCAAGGGTATAAAAATAGTAAAATATTAAATACAAGATAAATTATGGAAGAAAAAGTAATAGAATTGATTGCTCGTGTACTTAATGTACCAACAACAGAAATCGATATGGATACCGAAATTGGTGAACCAGATGAGTGGGACTCTCTTCATAATGTAGAGATTATCTCTCAGTTGGAGAAGGAATTTAATGTGAAGATAACATCTGATATGATTATGGATTTGGAGGATGTATCTGATATTGTTAGTCTCATTGAAGATTTGACAGAATAATTTAATCTTAGAGTTCTGAGAACATTTATGAGATGATACGATAGAACAATATAAAACAAAGAATATTTATATGTTAGAAAGTATCGAAAAACAAATATGGCAGTGGGCGGTCGTACAGCCCGATAAGATAGCTGTAAAAAGTGGAAAGAAATCTGCGACATATCTTCAATTGTGTCAACGCATATTGGGAGCAAGAGATTATTTCAAATCTCAATTATCACAAAACGAAGGAAATGTTGTTATTCTGGCAGCTGGCAAGCAGATAGAGTTTGTGTATGCATATTTTGGCGCACACTTAGCAGGATTAAAGGTTGTTCCTATTGATGCAGCTACGAATCCTACTAGATTGGATTATATAGTGAAACAAACGCATGCTAATCTTCTGGTTGGTTTTGATGAAAGTGAGCAGGAGATTGCTAAGGCTAGATTGAAAGACTTTGCAGAGTTATCTGCTGATTTTTCTACACCTTTGTTTTCTGATGGAAATGAAGTTGCAGACATCCTTTTTACAACAGGTACTACAGGTAAACCTAAAGGGGTACCTTTGACTTATTATAATGAGGCTGCTGCAGCAAGAAATATCAATGAATTTATTGGTAATTCCCAGGAAGATGTTGAACTTCTAGCTCTTCCAGTCAGCCATTCCTTTGGCTTGGGTAGAGTAAGATGCTGTCTGTCTAAGGGAGCGACATTAATCCTGCTCGGTAGCTTTGCCAATGTAAAGAAGATATATCGCACGATGGAGGAAGACCATGTAACAGGTTTCACAATGGTTCCTGCCAGCTGGCGATACCTCAAAAAACTTACTGGCGATAAACTGGGTGAATTCAAGAATCAGCTTCGATATATAGAAATGGGCAGTGCCTTCTTCTCTAAGGATGAGAAGCAGGAACTTGCCGATCTGCTTCCTCATACCAGAGTATGTATGCACTATGGCTTGACAGAGGCTTCTCGTTCTGCTTTTATGGAATTTCATCAGGATAAGGCACATTTAGATTCTGTAGGAAAGGCTTCACCAAATACAGATATCAAGGTGCTGGATGAAAATGGAAAGGAATGTGGTGTAAATCAAGAAGGTGAAATCTGTGTAAAGGGTGACCATGTAACTCATGGATATCTTGACTTGCCAATAGAGGAATCTTTCTTTGGTGAGTATTTCCGTACAGGTGATTGGGGATATAAGACAGAAGAAGGATATATTTATTTAATAAGCAGAAAGAAAGAACTGATTAATGTAGGTGGTAAAAAGGTAAGTCCTATTGAAGTAGAAGAGCAATTATTCAAAATTTCGGGTATAGCAGATTGTGCTTGTATTGGCGTGCCAGATGAGGAAGGTGTTCTTGGCGAGGTTGTTAAGGCATTCATCGTGAAAGACAAAGATAGTGACATTACTTTTGATGATGTTAAAAACCAACTGAACGGTAAACTTGAGTCTTATAAACTTCCTGTTCACTATGAATGGATAGATGAAATACCAAAGACTCAGAATGGAAAAATTCAACGAGGTTTATTAAAATGATTGATATAAAGAATAAAAAAGATTGTTGTGGTTGTCATGCTTGTGGTGATGTGTGCCATGCCCAGGCGATTACTTTCCATACCGACCATGAAGGATTCTGGTATCCAGAGGTAGATAAGGAAAAGTGTACTGATTGTCATCTTTGCGAGAAAATTTGTCCGATGATTAACATCGACAAGTTGAAGCATAATGATTTGTCAGAGCCAAAAGTTTTTGGTGGTTATAACAAGGATATTGTTATTCGCTTTGATAGTACATCTGGTGGCATTTTTACTCTTCTGGCACAAGCCATGTATAAGCAGAAGGGATATGTTAGTGGTGCCATCTATACGGATGACTTGAAGGTATTCAACTTCATTTCTAATGACAAGAAAGATTTGAAGCGTCTTCGTAGTTCTAAGTATGTACAGAGTAATGCTGAAGGTTTGTATAAGCAGATTAAGCAGTTGCTGATTGCTGGCGAAAAGGTTTTAGCCTGTGGTTCACCTTGTCAGATGGCTGCTCTGCGAAGCTTCCTTCGTAAGGATTACGATAATCTTATCATTGTAGATTTCCTTTGTCGTGCAACGAACTCTCCAAAGGTTTTTGAGAAATATAAGGAGTCTTTGGAAGCTCACTATGGTTCTAAGATTGTATCTATTAAGGACAAGAACAAGGATCACGGTTGGCATAGTCTTGCCAGAAAAATAACATTCGAGAATGGTCAGGTATATTATGGCGAAGGTCATGAGGATGATTATCGCCGTGGATACCACGACAATGTCTTTGAGCGCCCTTCTTGTTATGAATGTAAGTTCAAGGGTATTCCACGTATGAGTGATATCACTCTTGGTGATTTCTGGGGAATTGGACAGGTAGATTCTTCTTTGGAACAGAACTTAGGAACCTCCCTTATCATGATTAATTCCAAGAAAGGTTTGGAATACTTTGATAAAATTAAGGATAAGTTAGTTGTTAAAGAGTTTACTTTGAAGGATATTGTCCCAGGTAATAGCACTGCTATTATGGGTGGTAAGCTTCCTTATCCTGCCAATATCAATCGAGATGAATTCTTTAAGGCTCTTGATGAAATGCCATTTGATAAATGTGCAGCTAAGTTCTTCCCATACGAGAGTAATGATAAGATTTCTGCTAAGCGAAAGGTAAAGAATATCCTTCGTGTCATTTATCACAATAAGAAGAATCCAATGCAGTTGCTCCGTATCTTCTATTGGAATTACTGTAGAAAGAATATCCATAGCAACCTGTTGGAAGGAAAAGTCTTCAATGTCCTTTCTCATTGTGCCATAGATATCGCTAAGACTGCAAATATAGAAGTTGGTGGACAGGTAAGTCTTAATCTGAAGCGTACACGTGGTAGTAAGGGTGAGTTCCGACTTTTGGTAGAGGATGGTGCCACACTGAGTTTTGGTAAAGGTCATTCTTACTTTAAATATGATAGCGATGTGCAGGTATTCAAGGGCGCACAGTTGTTAATAGGTAGTTGTGCAACCAATATTGGTTTGAATATAGTTTGTTCAGAGAAGATCGTAATGGGGGATGATGTTCACATTGGTCGTGATGTTTGGATACGAGATAACAATGGCGGTCATCATGTCATCATTAAGGGATACAAAGACAAGGCACCGGTCATCATTGGTGACCATGTATGGATTTGCTCAAACGTTAGTATCACGAAGGGTGTTACAATAGGCGAGGGTGCAATCATCTCTGCTAATAGTGTTGTTACAACTAATATCCCTGCTCATTGCATCGCTTCTGGTAATCCAGCCAAGGTGATTGCAGAAAACATATATTGGAGACCATAATAAAAAAGAATATATGGCGTCAGAAAATAAAAGAATAGCAAAGAACACGGTATTTCTATATATCCGCTCGTTCCTGATGATGGCCATCAATCTCTATGCCTCCCGTATCATCTTGCAGGCTTTGGGTGTTGAAGACTATGGACTTTATGGAGCTATAGGTAGTATCGTGGCAATGTTCACCATCATTAATGGTTCTCTGTCATCGGGTACGAGTCGTTTCCTTACTTTCGAACTCGGCAGAGGGGATATGGCGAAACTGAAGAAGACCTTCAATGCCTCTCTTGCTATGCATACAGCAATGGCCGGCTTTTTATTCCTCTTGATGGAAACGGTTGGTCTGTGGTTTGTAAATTACAAAATGAATATCCCTGCGGGTAGAGAGTTTGCTGCCAACGTAGTCTACCAGATGTCGGTGCTTACCTGTATGTTTTCCCTTACACAGGTGCCCTATAGTGCTACGATTATCTCTCATGAGAAGATGGACATCTATGCCTATGTTGGATTGGTGGAGGCGACCTTCAAGCTAGCGTTGGTATTTGCTTTGCTCTATTTGCCTTTCAGCGACAACTTGATAGCTTACTCCATTATTCTAGCTTTATGGGGTGCAGGACTACAAATTTTCTATAGGTTTTATTGCTATAAAAGATTCGAAGAAACACATATCTCGTTTTGTAGAGAGAAAACTATCTATAAAGAAATGCTCTCTTATTCCGTTTGGGATACAGTTGGTGCTTTTTGTGCAACAGGTAATAGTCAAGGTATTAATATATTGATTAATATTTTCTTTGGTGTAACAGTCAATGCTGCACGACAAGTTGCTTATCAGGTTGAAAATGGTGTAAATCAATTGGCAGCAAATTTCACAACCTCTATTACTCCACAAATTGTAAAAAGTTATGCGAAGGATGATAAGAAAAGATTCTTTCAGTTGATTTATGAAGCAGGAAGGTATTCATACTTTTTGATGTTTCTCATTGCATTCCCAATTATACTAGAAGCTGATTATATACTGAAGCTTTGGTTGGTTGAGGTTCCTGAATATACGGTTTTGTTCACTCGTTTTGTATTAGCAATCGCATTGTATCGCATAATAGTTCGTTCAACAATTAATGGAGTTCATGCTACAGGTGATGTTAAAACTCTTAATTTAACAAGTGGAGTGTATTCTGCATGTTCTTTTTTGCCTTTGGTATATCTCTTGTTCAAGTGTGGTTTACCTGTATGGTCTTGCTTTATAGTTTATGCATTTAATGGTATTGTCTGCAATTTCTTTGAAGCAAGAGCATTATATAAAAATGAAAAGTTTGATATCTTAAGATATATCGTTTATGTTTATCTGCATCCTATAGCAGTCTCAATGATAGCTGCTATTCTCCCTTTTGTAATCATATCTACAATGGAAGAAAGTTTTTTGAGATTAGTGTTAACATTAATTGTTAATAGTTTATGTACTATTATATGTGTTTACATATTAGGAATCAATCAAGATACACGTAAGAAAGTAAATTCTTTTATACTCAATAAAATAAGAAAAAATGATTTATAGATTAATTAATGGTATATATAGGAGATTAGTACTTCCTAATTATTCTAAATTCTGCATAAAAAAAGAACAGGAGAATGAAGAAAAATTGGTTCTTCAAAATATCCCTTTAAATAGCCTTACAGCTCTGACTGGAAATGAAAAAGAACAAGTTAGAAAAATGTATGGAAATATATTCGGGGGGGGCAAATTAGAGCATTTTGAAGAATTAGCTCTATTTAAGCACTATCGTGGTTTTGACCCAAGGTATATATCACATTATATATATTTGCCGCTAGTAGCTCATAAGCTGAATAATTATCATTATACCAAAATGCTCGAACATAAAAGTTTGTTAGGATATTTAGTAAAAGGTACATTAAAATTTCCTTATTGTTATGTTCGTTGTATTGATGGTGAATACTATGATGATAAGATGTTGCAAACAAGTCAGGAACAAGTAATCAATAAATGTATTAAAGAAGATGTTTTAGTTGTGAAAGATTCTGTTGATTCTGCTGGCGGCAAGAGTGTTGAACTTCTGCGTTTAGATAATCTTGATGATGATAAACGTCGTAGTGAAATACTACGAGTTTTGTCTGAACGAAAAATTGACTTTGTAATTCAAGAATGTATTAAGCAGCATCCTAGTTTTGCAAAGTTCAATCATTCTAGCATAAATACTCTTCGAGTAACAACACTATATCTTAATGGCAGGTATTCTACCCTTTCTGTTATTTTACGTTTTGGTAAAGAAGGAATGAAGGTTGACAATTGGGGAAGTGGAGGTATTATGGTTGGAGTTTCTAATACTGGTCATCTTAGCAAAGTAGGTTATGATATTCAATTAAATACCTTTACGGAATATAATGGTATAAAATTTGATAATCAAATTCTCCATCAAATTCCATCTTTGCTCAAAGATATCGAAAATGCTCATAAGAATCAATTTTCATTGTGCAAGTTTATTGGATGGGATATTTGTTTCAATGAGCAAAATGAGCCAATTGTAATAGAATTGAATAGCTCACAACCTGGTGTTATTGGGGAGCAACTCTGTACAGGTCCAATTTTTGGTGATAGAACTCATGAGGTGCTTGAGTATTGCTCTATAAAGAAGTTTAAATATCAGCGAAGTCTATTCTCATATTAATTAAAATAGTTGAAATGTACTTTTTATAGATATATATGAATAATATATTGTTAAGTAATGGCATTGAGATGCCTCCAATCGTTGAAACCACGAATTGGATGGATTATCCAGTCATGAAGAAGCTAGTGACCGCAGGTCTTCAGATAGGTTTCAGAGCTTTTGATACAGCTCGTGATTATGGTAATGAAGATGTTGTAGGTCAAGTGATGAAAGAATGCTTAAAAGAGCAGGGCTTGAAACGTGAGGATATATTCATTACGACAAAGATTGGTAATAGCCAGCAAGCTTTGGGCAACATAGAAGAACAAGTGGATATGTCACTTAGAAACTTGCAAACTGATTACATTGATCTTTGGCTTATGCATTGGCCTTATCCAGACCATTATGTTGATACGTGGCATAAGATGGAGAAGGTGTATAAAAGTGGTAAGGTAAGAGCTATTGGTATGGCAAACTACCGAATTCGTCATTTTGAGCATCTTTTTAATGAAGGTGTTGAAATAATGCCGCATTGCGTACAGATGGAACTTCATCCTATGCGTACAGCAGAAGATATTGTTTCTTATCTAAAAGAACGTAATATTGCTATTCAAGCTTATTCTCCACTGTGTCGAATGATTCCAAAGATTAAGGAAAACGAAATGTTGAAGGAAATTGCAGAAAAGCATGGAAAGTCTATAGGACAAGTCATTCTTAGATGGCATATACAAAACCATACTGTACCTGTATTCAAATCTTTAAAGCCTAAGAGACTTGCAGAAAACTTTGATATCTTTGATTTCTCTTTGACAGAAGAAGAAATGATGATGGTGGCTTCATTAGATGAAGATTATAAATATCACATTGAATCTACCAGTTGCCCTGGTTATTAAAAATAGAAAAGACATATATGAGTTTAATAAAAAAAGTCATCAAAAAGGCAATAAAAATCTCAACAGGTTGTGAGATTTTATATAAGACCAACTGGTATAAGTCAATGTTCCGTGACTTAAATCACGAAACATATCCTGATAATGTATGGTATCGTGACCATGATGAGCGAAACTACGACTTGGTAAACCTTGGTAGCAGTGGAGGTAAGTGGGCTTTCGATTATGCAGACTTGAATATAAAGGCAATGAATTGGGCGCAACAGCCACAGACTTTGCTCGAAGACTACAACCTGCTCCGTCATTTCCATAGTATCTTAAAACAAGGTGGATATGTACTTATTACCATCATGCCATTCACTGGTCTCAATAAGAAGACAGGACTGATGGATGCCATGAAGTATGTGAAGTTTGATCTGCAGGGAGAACCGATTCAACCTTATATGTTCAAAGAAGCTCAGCGCTATGCCAATTATCCTATCCTCTTCAAGAAACAAGCCATCAAGGCTTTGATAAAGTATTTCTTGGGAAGGGATAAGAAGATTGGGGAGCGCCCAGAAACCCAGTTGGATTTGAACCCGATGTCAAAAGAAGAACTGGAAATGGATGCTAAAAGATGGATTGATGGATGGAAACGACAGTTTGGTATCTCTGATTTTGATTCTTCTCTGACAGAAGAGAATGAAGAAGGAAGAGCATATAGAATTAAATTGATGCAAACGCTTATCGACTTCTGCACAGAGCGAGGTTACAAGCCTGTATATGTCATTCCTCCAGTGACTGAGCATCTCGCCAAATATTATACTCCAAAGTTTGAAGAAACATATATTTACGGCTATTTGAAAGGAGTAAATCGTGATGTTTTAACTTTAGACTATAGTAAGGATAAAGAGTTTAGATTCAACGATGACCTCTTCTTTAATAGTTTCTTCCTTAATAAAAAAGGCAGAAAGTTATTCACAAGAAGAGTATTGAAGGACTTGAAAATATGTTAAATAATACGATTCGGGGGGGGGTACTCTGAGAGTATCAACATGTTGCGATTCCCTCTCGCCATACTTGTAGTATTTGTTCATGGTTTTGGAGCAGATATTGATGTTTCAGAGCTTCATGCCAGTGGTTTAACAGGATTAGCAGTCTATGATTATATCCGACTGTTCTTTTCGGTGGTAATAGCCAGAAGTGCTGTACCCATCTTCTTTATCATATCGGGATACCTTCTCTTTCGGAAGGTTGAGGAGTATAGCAAACAGGTGTATGTCGGGAAACTGAAGAAAAGATGGCACAGTCTCGTAATCCCATACCTCTCATGGAACATGCTCATCGTGCTCTGGTCTTTGGCGTTCAAGCTGGGTGGCATACTCCTGCATGGTAAGCCATGGAGCGGATTCGGCGATTATTTCCTTCAGAATGGTTATCTCCACATGCTTTGGGACAGCAGCGTATGGGATGAGCGGACTACTTGGCTCGGAGTGGAGACCCACAACAGCGGTCCTGTGCTCCTGCCTTTCTGGTATATGAGAGACCTAATCATGATGGTCGTTCTATCGCCCGCCTTTTTCTGGCTCATCAAGAAGTTGCGCTTCTTCTTCATCCTCCTGCTGATGGCGGTCTATGCCTTCGACATCAGGGTGGCGTGGATGAGCGGTACTTTCACGGCAGCGGGATTGTTCTTTGGTTGTGGTGCTTATTTCGCCATCATGAAGCAAGACTTCATCGATGTGCTTTGGAAGTGGAGATATGCGATAGTACCGTTGGCAGTGATTCTGATGGCGATGCAGACTTATACTGGCTCGGCGATAGGCGACAGTGTTTCGAGGATGATTCATCCTTGGTTGGTTATCTTCCAAAGTGCGGCTCTCATCATCGTGGCTTCAGCCATGTGCAGGCATCAAGGCTTGTATCGATGGAACAAGAAGTTGGCTGGTACCTCCTTCTTTATCTACGCACTGCACCCTTTCATCCTTGGTTATGTGATAGCAATTATTAATAAGGTGGTGCCGATGAGTGATGCCTGGTATATGCAGACCTTCTGCTATCTCACTGCTCCGTTGGCATGCGTAATGGTATGCGTAGGAGTGTATTGGGGAATGAGAATGTACATGCCAAGTGTGATGAGAGTGCTGATGGGGGAGAGAAATGATGTGAATAAACAAAGAAAAAATCCCAACCCATAAGCTTTTTAGGACTTATAAGCTGGGATGATTTTGAACACGAATAACTCGAATAGCACGAATATCTGGGAACTGTTCGGGTATTTTAGAGATGGAAGTCGATTTCCTTCAGCCATTCCTTGACATCGAAGCAAGGACAGCTCTTGCGAACCCAGGGAAGGTCGCGATGACCTAGGATCTCGGCATCGGGATAGTCGAGGACGAGACTGTAGAGGAGGTCTTCCAGAGATGCTTTCTGGGCTGGAGTGCGAGTATCGGCAGGCTTGCCTTTCTCGTCGAGGCCACCCTCGTAGCAGATTCCGATGCTGTGGGCATTGTAGTGGCGGGCGTGAGCGCCCTCCTCGCTTTCTGGACGGCAGGGATAGACCACGCCATCCTTCGTTATGTAATAGTGGTAACCGATGGAGTGGAAACCACGGGCTTTGTGGCAGGCTTCTAAAGCTTCTACTGGGAAGTCCTGGTTAATACGTGTGGCACTGCAATGTACCACGATCAAATCGATTTTTCTTTGATTTTTCATTGGATTCTATGGATTTTAAAGGGTTAATGATTGTTTCCCACAGATTACACAGATTTTCACAGATTTTTGACTCCTTCGGAGTTTTTCCATTGAGGTTTGGTGATAACTGTTGCTTGCAACAAGATTATCTGTGTATATCTGTGAGATCTGTGGGAGAACTAAAATATCACTTGCAGCTCTGCACACAGAAGGAGCTGAGGACGGCAGTGAGGACGGTGATGACGAAGTTGATGACTTTCTGGATTGTTTCCTTTTTCATTTTAATTAGTGATTAGTGTAATTAGTGATTAATGTTTAATTTTCCCACAGATTTCACAGATTTTCACAGATTATTGACTCCTTCGGAGTTTTTTGCAGTGAGACCTGATGAGTATAAGACCGTTGCTTGCAACGAAGAATTATCTGTGTAAATCTGTGAGATCTGTGGGAGACCAAGAAGGAAGCGGGCAGGATGAGCAAGTATCCGTTCAGGGCGATGAATTGACAATGTTGAATGGTGAGTGATGAACTCATTCCTGATGGGGCCCTCGGATTACTCCGGACTGCATCCTGCCGATGCGCTTTCTCTTGTTTCAGATGCGAGGCGGGTAGGGCTACTCTAAGCCGTCGCCTCCTCCTTCGCCAGTGGTTCCGCTACCGCCCTGGTCGGTGTTTTCGCCACCAGTGGTATCCTTTCCGGTATCCGGGGTGGTATCCGGGGTGGTGCCATCACCTAACAGAGCAGAGGCCTTCTTCAGCGTAGCTTCGAGGTTGATGGTCTTGGCGCTGAACTCACCGGTGCCACGAGCACGGAGACGGAAGCCGTCGATGTTCTTGGCGATGGTGAACTCCTTCTCCGAGGCAGCTCCCTCCTTGTTGCGGATGCCGATGGAGAAGATGGCGAGGTCGTCGATCTTCACAGCGATACCCTGCAAGGTGAGTTCCTTGATGCACGATACCATATCGGTAATCATGCCCTTGATGGCTCCCTTGGAGAAAGGAGTGTTGTGGCTAGCCATGTGTTCGGCCAGGCCATCGATGTCTACCGTCTGCGTGATGACTGGATAGGCGTAGTACTTGCCGTATGCCTCTGGCATCTTGGCGTTCTGATTTAGTTTTAGTACGTAAAGCAACATAGTTTTTAAGTTTTAAATGTTTAATGGTTAATGTTGAGTGGGCGCTGCGCAGTGCCTGATTCTTGAACACGAATCTCACGAATCGAACGAATCTTTGACTCCTCGCGGAGTTTTTGTTTTCCCACAGATCTCACAGATTTTCACAGATTTTTGGCTCCTCGCGGAGTCTTTGCTGTGAGCCTTAGTGAGTACCGTTGCTTGCAACGAAGAGAATCTGTGCAAATCTGTGAGATCTGTGGGAGACTCTTTCTGAATCACAATGCAAAGATACAACATTTCATTTTCCCAACTCACCGATGCTCACTGTTGCTCACCGATACTCACCGATTATCACTGATAAATATCAGGGTTCTCCCAAATGGAAGAAAATATAGGATACTTGCAGAGGATTGAACTCCTTGCAGCTCTTGTTGTATCCACTCTTCTTAAGCTGCTCGTAGAGCTGGGTGCATCTTACTATCCATCTCATCAGATGGGCTCTTGCCACGTCCGGGTCGGAATCCGGAAAATAGAGCAGGGCTAACTCCTGCTTGGTGTAACTTCGTAAATCCATTTTCTTAATAATGTTGAATTTTCCCACAGATCTCACAGATTTTCACAGATCTTCGACTCCTTCGGAGTTTTTGCTGTGAGCCTTAGTGAGAGTACTGTTGCTTGCAACAAGATTATCTGTGTAAATCTGTGAGATCTGTGGGAGACTAAGAATAATGTTGAATGTTATCTATTAGAGTTATGCTTCGTAAATATGATACTTAGGCATCGTAACCATGATACTTAGCGGTCGTAACCAAGATACTTAATCCTCCACGGTATCGTTAGGATCGATGAAGGCATCGTTGTTGATTTCGCTACCTTCCTTCTCTATCACAGCCCAGCCGTTGCCGTTCTTCTTGTGAATCTTCTTGAATCCAAGACGCTTCATCACGTTACCGATGTTCTGGTTGTTCAGGTTCTGGCGAAGGGCAGGGTTCACACCTATCCTCTCCAGTATCTCAGCACTGTAGCGGAACTTGATAAACTGTAGCGGCGTATCTGGCTCCGGCACCCGGTAGTAACGGAGTATCTGCTCCTCGGCATAGTTGGCTACCATGAAGAGGCGGTTGTGACTGCGCATCAGCTCGATGTCATCCCTCGTCAACCAGTATGTCCACTTCAGGGGCTCGCCCTTAGGATGGCTCATCACCTCCTGACCCAGTGCCACTGCCTCGGCAAACACGTGGCCGTAGTCTATCGGGTGCTCTATCGGACTCTCGATGCTCTTTACCAGCCACGGACAGTAGCGGCGGTTCTCCTCGTCGGTGATGAACTGCTGGCTGTTGGTGGTGCCGCAGAGCGATCCACGGTGGGGCATCTCCGAACGGTACTTGTCGTAAGGTCGGCGGATGGAGAATGTCACCTTGGTCATGTTGCTCTTGAAGGCGCTCAGGTTCTTGCCGAATACCATCTCAAACTCGTCGAGACAGAGCAGAGCCTTGCTGCTGAAAGCCTCCATGAAGTCCTTGTCGGTATAGGCGCCCGTCGAGTCGTTGAGGAAGTACTGGCGCAACTGTGGGGGCAATAGCATGTGGAAGAACGTGGTCTTGAAGATGCCGCCCTTGCCCACAAAGATGAGTATCATTTGGTTCACCACCTTCAGCGTTACCCATGCCACCACCATCGCTACCAGCCACTTCTTGAAGAAATAGCGGAAGAGGCTCTGCGTATGCTCGTTGTCGGGCAGGTTCTCCACCTCGATGCGGTCGGCGAGCTGGTCGATGTAGTCGGGATCCTCTCCCTTCTTCCATTTCGGCAGACTGCGCAGGTAATTGTCCAAGGGGTCGAACGGCTCGCTGAAGTCGCTGTTGATGATGTTGTGCAAGGTCTTCTCCGAGAGATGCAGTCCCGACTCGTCCATCTCGCTCCAGATGGAGTTCTCGATATTGTCGTCGATGCGGATCCAGTCAGGATACTTGCCGCCTAAAACGAAGCGGCTCTCCACCTCATAAAATCCCGTCAGCACGTTTCGGCGGAACAGATAGTGAGTGAGTAGCCACTGCTTGATGCCCCTTACCGATGGCTTGGCGCTGCGCCCCTCGCCGTGGCGATAGAAATGCCAGATACCAAACTTGTTCAGATGCTTGTAGCGAGACTTGATGACGGAAGCCGTATCTTCGTAGCTGGTGCCAAACTCACGGTCGGCGTAAGTCAGAACTTCTTCCTGCGGGATGCCATAGTAGATGCAGATGTCGGCAAAGTGCCATACATACTCGTTGTGATGCTCAGGCTCGAACCGATAGCCCCACAGGTCGAGCAGTTCCTTGATATGGGAAGCCGCTTCCTCGATGGTAGGCGCACCCTTGTCGCTTGACTTCGCCTCCTCTTTCACCTTGCTGCTTCGCTTTCCTCCCTTGGCGTTTCGCCTGGCAGAATACTTCGCCTGCAATGCCTTCTTCGTGTAGAGGGGGTTCAGATCCTTCGGTCCCAAGGCAAAAGGCTCGGCATCCCAACGGAAATAGGCATCCGGGTCGTAGGCAAGACCGGCGCATCGGGTGATGTCTACACACTGCTTGTCGGGAGCGATACCCAGGAGCTGGGTGTAGTAAGCCATCGCCTTCTGCAGTACGGCATCGAAGAGTTCCAGCACGCTGATGTCGTCGTCATCTACAGGACGGTAGGCACAGAATACTCTGAATCCCCTGCCGCTCACGGTGATATACTCTACCATCGTATGACTGTCGCCTCTCACCAGTTGGATAAGCTGCTCCATATCTTCCTTCTTCACATGGTCGAAGTCGAGCTGTAACATGTAGGTAGGTTTGAGGAAGTCGGCAAGTTGTTTGCCGTAGCCGTCCATGAGCGCCGAAACCGTGATGGCAGGCATCTCAGGCTTGTACTGGTCGGCAAACTGCTTGCTGATGGCGAGGCGCTTGCGGTAAGTCTCGGTCATCATTCGTAGCTCAGGGCTAGAGGTAATCACGCTCTTGAGATACAACCAGTCGGCGAGTGGATGGCTCTCCGAAGATTTGATACAAGGGAAGTACGATGGCATCGTAGCTGTCCCAGTCATGCTGTTGTTAGGATCTTTTTCCATTTTGTTAAAATTATCTGTTGTTAATATTCTAATATGTTGTTTGCAACGTTCACTAACTAAGAGTGTGGGTGAACACTTGGCGATGAAGTCGGTGAAGGGTGAACCCCGATGCCAACCTTTAGCGTTAATAATGTGTTAAAAACACTATATAACCCATTATAATAGAGACTCTTATATTTCTAGCATGCGCTGTATATACAAAGTTCTTTTTACTGGGGTTCACCCCTGAGCCGAAAAGGTGAATGCTTGGGGCAAGTGTTCACCCCGCTGTTCACCAATCGGTAACTTAAGATTGCTTCAGCCCTCGTTCTTGAAAGCTGCTGCGAATTTAATAAAAAAGGTTGAGACCGCCAAGAATCCTGTACCTACATATATAGGTACAAAAAGGGGATGATTTTATAATAGCTTAACAAAAGATATTCAAATTTTTTAAATATATTAAGAAATGACACGATTTACAAAAACTAAAAAGGCACTGCGCGCTTTGACGGATACCATTCTCGGCGGCAGTAGCAATGTGGTACGCACCTTAAAGGTGGCTGGCCACATGAATGAGAATTCAGTCAAGCATGTCTAAGAGGGCTATGCCAGTCATACCCAGTCCTACTGCCTGCTTCGTTCTTCGCTGAAGAAGCATCACTGCACCAAAGATCAGGTGATGCAGATAATGGACTATCTTGACAACATGGAAGAGGAGTATCACAAGTCCTATCCCGACGATCCCTGCCCGATGGACGGTGGCTATAAGGCGAGCTTCGAAAGATTTGTGATAGAATCCATAGGAGCAGAGTGAGATTTACCACCTGAGACCGAATAGGTCTAAGAAATCTGTGTTAATCTGTGAGATCTGTGGGAGGCTAAGAAAATAATGTTGAATATTGATTTTTGAACACGAATCTCTCGAATCTCAGTAAGCATGATACAATATAATATTTTTCAAAAAACTGATAGGTGTAACTACTTGTAATATAGTGGTGACGCTGTATTATTTTATGGCTTAACGTACCTAAAGTGACCGTTTACGTCCAATTTCTTAAAATACCCTGTATCCCCAGTAAACACTGGGGATGGAGTTGTATTGTCATAGGGGTTGGATGCTTACGAAGGGCGAATGGAGAGTCTAGGATAGAATAAACGAATTAATAACTTATAGAGTCTCAGACGTGCAAACTGTCATGAGCAATTTTATTAAGCTACTTTTCTGCTTGTGGCAGGGAGCATGCTGAGACTCATTTTAATGAGATATAAAAACGCGATGAAAATAGGAATATTAACGCTACCTTTAAATTCAAATTATGGTGGCGTGCTACAAGCCTTTGCCCTCCAAACGATATTGAATCGTATGGGGCATGACGTTTCTGAAATAGAGTTGAAGAAAAATCTCAGGTGGCAATACCCGCCTTTATGGAAGATGCCACTAAGTTTTGGAAAGAGATTTCTATTAAAATATATTGTTCGGCGCAAGAATCAAAAAATTTTTTTAGAAAGATATGAACGAATGATATATCCACTTCTGGTTCATGATATTTTTGACTTTATATCTAAGTATATTAATCAATTTAAAGTTGATAAATTTATAGACTGTAAGGGAAAATTTGATGCTTTCGTCTGTGGAAGTGACCAAATTTGGAGATATAAATATTATCCTTTTTTTGAGGGTGATATTGCCAATGTTTATTTGAAGTTTCTTGGTGATGATTCATGTAAGAGAATTGCTTATGCTGCTTCGTTTGGAACAGAAAATTGGGAATATCCTGCGAATGAAACTTCAGAATGTAAGAGATGGATTCAAAAGTTTGATGCAGTATCTGTTAGGGAAGACACAGGCGTCAAGTTGTGTTCTACCTATTATGATATAAAGGCTAAACATGTCCTTGATCCAACGATGCTTTTATCAAAAGATGACTATGTTGATTTGATAGAGAAATCTGATGTGCCGAAAAGCAAAGGTAATTTGTTCTGTTATATTTTAGATAATACGGATGAAAAGATGAATGTTGTAAAGAATATAGAGAAGCAACGACATTTATCCTCTTTCTTTATGAATGGAGATTGTGGTAATTTAGCTGAAGATTTAGAAAAGAGAATCCAACCTCCGGTTGAAAGCTGGCTTCGAGCTTTTTATGATTCCGAATTTATTGTTACTGATTCTTTTCATGCATGTGTATTCTCTATTTTGTTTCATAAGCAGTTTTTGGTAATTGGAAATAAAGATAGAGGATTGGCACGCATTCATTCGTTACTGTCAATGTTTGGTCTGGAAGACAGATTGACTTCTGATACAGGTTTAGATATAAATAGAATGAAAACAATCGATTATGATCGAGTTGATGAAATCCTGGCCAAATATAGGGAAGATTCTCGATCATTCTTGATACAGGCTCTAACATCATAATAAGAGTATATATGGAAAATCAAACTTTTAGTATTATAGTTCCGGTTTATAACGTGGAGCTGTATTTAGAGAATTGCATCAACAGTGTACTCAATCAGAGTTATCGGAATTTTCAACTAATACTAGTTGATGATGGAAGTAAAGATTCTTCTGGTGAGATATGTGATAGGTTCGCTCAAAAAGATAGTCGTGTCAAGGTTATACATAAACAGAACGCAGGAGTTAGTGGTGCAAGAAATACTGGTATAGAGATAGCTACAGGACAATTTATTTGCTTCATCGATTCTGATGATTGGATTGAGAGTGATTACCTTCAGAAGATTGTTGATGAAATATATGATTTTGATATTTTGTTCTTTGGATCTGTTTGGCATTATGAAGATGGGTGCTCACGTACTTTAAGCCTTCAAAATTCGGAATATAAGAAAGATATATATACAGGCATTTTTCATTTGCTGGAGAATGATATAAAGATTAACTATTTTGGTTTCACTTGGAATAAGGTTTTCCGTAGGGATATTATAGAGCAATATAGAATCCGTTTTATCGAGAATCTGGCTATCAGTGAAGATGAGGTGTTTACTTTGAACTATTGTAATCACATTAAATCCTTGAAGATTATTGATGTTCCACTTTATCATTATCTTTGGAAATCGCAAGGTCTCACACATAAGAAACGACAAAATGAGGAATGGATATTATTAGCATATCATTTCCGAAAACTGACAAAGGAAATTCAAAATAACGAACTTTCTCTTTATTATAAAAATAGGGTGGCTAGAATCTTTAATAATGCAGCATGGTCTTGTACCAATCCTCTTGGTTTGATGAAGGGAGAGTTGAGAATGATAAAATATTGTATTAATAACCATGTTTCTCTTCCTGTTAAATCTATTGGAAGAGAAATTTTAAATAAGATTATATGATAGAATTATTTAGCAAAATTTTAAGAAAGATTATTTGGATTTTAAAAATTCCACGTAATATAATACTTTCATTACGCTATGGTATCTCACCATCTAAGCATGTATATTTCGGAAAGAATGTACGCATAGTTAACCCTCAATATGTCGATATGGGGGGGGCAAGTTTTCATAGATGATGATGTGGAATTATGCGTAAATCAGACTATGCCTGGAGTTACACCCAAATTACTCATCGGTAATAGGGTGCATTTTGGCAAAATGAATCGTATCGGTTGCGATAACAAGATTGTTATAGAGGATGATGTGCTCTTTGCGCCTCACGTCCACATTTCTGACCGCAACCATGGATTTGAAGACATTCATACACCGATATCCCGACAGAAAGTAACTAGTAAAGGACCTGTTGTCATTGGTGCTGAGACCTGGCTCGGTTTCGGTTGCCAGGTGATGTCTGGTGTTAAAATTGGAAGGCATTGTGTAATAGCAGCAGGTACAATAGTTGTTAAGGATGTACCTGATTACAGTGTCGTAGGAGGTAATCCTGCAAAAATCTTGAAAAAATATAATCAAATAACCAATAAATGGGAAAAATATGATGGCTAAACATTATGACTATCTAATCGTAGGTTCCGGCTTGTTCGGAGCCACATTTGCACATTTTGCTCACAAACAGGGCAAGAAGTGTTTGGTAATTGATAAGCGTTCTCACTTGGGTGGTAACATCTATTGTGAGAATATCGAAGGTATTAATGTACATAAGTATGGAGCACACATCTTCCATACCTCCAATAAGAAGGTGTGGGACTTTGTGAACTCCATCGTGGAGTTCAACCGCTATACCAATTCGCCAGTGGCTAACTACAAGGGCAAACTTTATAATTTGCCTTTCAATATGAACACCTTCTATCAGATGTGGGGCGTAACTACACCTGAAGAAGCCCAGGCTAAGATTGATGAGCAGAAGGCGGAAGCTGTTGCTCGTATGAAAGCTGATGGCGTAACAGAACCTCGCAATCTGGAGGAGCAAGCCCAGGTATTGATAGGAAAAGATATTTACGAAAAGCTTATCAAGGGGTATACTGAGAAGCAGTGGGGAAGAAAATGTACAGAACTTCCTGCTTTTATTATCAAACGCTTGCCTGTTCGTCTCATCTTCGATAATAACTACTTCAATGATAAGTATCAAGGAATCCCTGTTGGTGGTTATAACAAACTCATTGATGGCTTGCTTGAAGGAGTAGAGACGAAAACGAATGTAGATTTCTTTGAAAACCGTGAATATTGGGAGGGAATAGCCGACAAGATAGTGTTCACTGGCAAGATTGATAAATTCTATAATTACCAGTTTGGTAAACTAAACTATCGTACAGTACGCTTTGAGACAGAGGTTATAGACAAACCTAACTATCAGGGCAATGCGGTGGTAAACTATACTGAGCGTGAAGTACCTTACACCCGTGTTATTGAGCATAAGCACTTTGAGATGTTTGGTCAGGAAGTGTATGAATGCCCAAAGACTGTCATTTCGAAAGAGTATTCCACAGAATGGAAGGACGGCATGGAACCATACTATCCTGTGAATGACAAGCTGAACTCTGAGCTATATGCCAAGTACAAAGGTCTGGCAGACAAGGAAGAGAATGTTATCTTTGGTGGTCGTTTAGCTGAATATAAGTATTACGATATGGCTCCTGTTATCGAAAAGGTTGTAAATATATTTGTTAATTGAAACAGATATCTAAACTTTTAATGAATTATTATGTTTTCAGTTAAGACTATATTTATTATTGTTAAATCAATAGAACTCCTTATATTTGTTCTATATGGTAAAAGATTAGCAAATGCTAAATCAAACAAAGAATTTTGGAAACGTTCCTTAATTCCGATTTTTACATTTGGAATTATTGAGGGATTGAGGTTTGGAAGAGGCATTGATTGGAATGTTTATTTCTATAGATACACTAACTTAGCATATAAGACAACAGGAGATTATGAATTCTTATTTGAACTTATATGCAATATAGAAGGTGCTTTAAATATACCTTATCCTATATTTATCATGATAAATGAATTCGCATTTATTGTTGGTATATTTTTTATTATAAGTAGGTTTAAGCAATATAGTACTTATATACTGCCATTTGTACTTTCTTATACTTTATTCAATGAAAACTTTATAAGATGGAGTATGGCAATAGTATTCATATTTGGAGGTGTCTATTGTTTATTGTCAAATAAAATAATAAAAAGTTATTTGTTTGTATTATTGGGATTTTTAACGCATTCAGGTTCTTTTATTATAGTACCATTTTTCGTGTTATTTAAAATATTGAAGGATCGCCAATTGACTCCAATTGTTAGTACATTGCTTTTGGTTGTAACCACTTTTGTTTTGTCTTTAGCTAATTTGGGCTTTTTGATAGTATTATCTAAATATATGGGTAATTCGTCTATTGGAGATATTCAGGCTGGTGGATATTTTGATGCAACAGAATCTCTTTTAGCTGGAACATGGGGAAGTCAAGGTATTGACAATAAAGGTGTCCTTTTCAAATTACGCTTTTTTTTAGGCGTTGCACCAATTATATATTTTGCACCTCGTTTTATTAAAAAGGGAACATATGAAAACTTTGTTTATAATTTGTTTCTCATAGGATGCTTGATAAGCCCATTGTTTTCATTAATTGAAATTTTTAATAGATTCTCCGCATTGTTATCATTTTTTGGATGTATAATAGGTGGTGTTGTATACTATAATATGTTACAATCAAAGAAAAGGCTAGAAAAAGTATTGATTTGTTTGTCAATGTTTTGCCAGTTCTATCCTATATTAGCAATTATCTTTTTTAGGGAAGGTGATTTTAATATGCTATTTTTATGGGATGCTAATGGTCGCGACTGTCTACCTTATTGGGGATTACAATTATTATAAAAATATAATATGGAAAAAATATTGTCGATTATTGTTCCAACTTATAATATGGAACGATTATTAGAAAAATGTCTTTCATCGTTTATTATTAAACAGATGAATTTGTTGGAAATTATTGTTGTAAATGATGGAAGTAAAGATAGATCTTCATCAATTGCACATAATTTTGAAGGATTATATCCTAATGTGTTTAAGGTTGTTGATAAAAAAAACGGCAACTATGGCTCTTGTATAAACATTGGATTGTCTTTAGCTACAGGTAAATATGTAAAAGTATGTGATGCAGACGATTCTTTTTGTAGTAATGAATTAGAAAAATATGTAGATTGTCTGAGTAAAACAAATGCAGATATGGTGATTTCTAATTATTCTGTAATCAATGATTTGGGAAAGAAAATGAACTGTATCGATTTCAGTTTTCCTTCTAATCGAACTGACAATATTCAAGGAATTTTAACTTCCGTAGAATTCAAGAAGATACAGATGCATGCAATAGCGTATAAAAGAAGTATTTTTTCTAAGTTTATGTATAAGCAAACAGAAGGAATTCCATATACTGATCAAGAATGGATATTCATGCCAATGATGTATGTGGAAACATATCTGTATTTAAAGTATGATGTTTATCAATATTTGGTAGGTCGTGAGGGACAGACTGTTGATCCTAAAGTAGCTATCAGAAATTTACCTCATAACATTACGGTATTAAAGTCTAGACTCAGGTTTTATAAAAATAATAAAAATAGCCTTCATAAGGAACTGATAAGTTACTATGAGTATAAGCTTTGTGAAGACGCTTTGTTTATATATAGATATATCCTTTTTAAAAAAGCTCTTAATCTAGAACTTCTTTTAGAACTTGATGATTATATACATATGATTGACAAGCAGTTGTACAAAACATTGGGTGGTGCTAGTTTTATTGGATACCATTATGTTAAAAATTGGAGAAAAAACAGAAATCAGCATCTGTTTTTCTTAATTTCTTCATTGTACAGATTTTTGTATAAGATACTAAAGTCTAGCAAGTGAAAAAATACAAGCGTAATTTAACGTAATACCCTCATAAAAATGACTTTGAAGTTTGTATTTTCTCACAGAGAACGTGCCAAGACAACAAAGAACTTCTCTGTAACAATTGTACGTTGGACATAATGTACCAGTCCGTTTGCTTTTTGTAAGCGTAGGTGGAAAGGGAAACAAGGATGTTTAGTTGTCTGATGACTTTTTTCTTTACTTCCTTGATGCGTATGAAACCATCGGTGTTTTGGTGCTCTGGTTACCTATTTCTCATTCGATTTGTTGGTAACGGACTATTATTTGACTTTGTTTCAGGAAGGCGCAGGCTGTTTTTCTATATATATATATCAGAGCTTCAGATTTTTTTTAGAAAAGAATTCTGTTTCAACATTTTTCTTTTTGTGTAAGACATAAAATCGTCATTAATGTTTTTTATTATAAAAATCTAATGAAAATATTATTTATTCATAATTCGATACCAGAGTATCGTCTAAGATTTATGGTTCAATTATCTATGTGTTGTGATGTTAAGTATCTTATTACAGATAGGAATTTAGCTTCAGCAATTTATGGTAGTCAACCCCAACTACCTAAAGAACTTAATGTTTCTTTTCTAAATGGTAGATTTAACTTTAGAACTATCTGGAATGAAATTAACAATAATGCGTATGATATTGTTGTATTACCTCCGGTTGATGATTTTTTCCAGTATTTTATAGGCAGATTTGTTGAAAAAATAGTAGAAGGAAAACAAATAAAGATAGCTTATTGGTCTGAGGGGTGGCAAAAAAATAAACTTCCATTTATAAAGGCTATAAAGAAATATATACATAGAAATATGAAACTCTCTTTATTTTCTAAATGTGATTTATTCTTGGCTTCTGGCTCTAAGGCTGTACACTATCTGCAAAGTTTAGGCATTCCTCAAAATAAGATTAAAATAGCTTATGATAGTAGTACATCTCCTTCTGTTAGTAACTGTAATATTCGGCTACAATATGGATTAAAAGAAGACGCTAAACTTATATTGTTTTTGGGTAGGCTTGTACCAAGAAAAGGGTGTAAATATTTAATTTCAGCTTTTGATTCTATTGCAAAGAAAGATGAGAAAGCCATCCTTTTAATTGGTGGAGAAGGAGAGGATAAAGCTGGTTGCGAAATATTGGTTAACAGATTGGGTCTAAGAGAAAGAATAAAATTTGTTGGTAGAATTTCTTCTTCAGATCGTTCCTCTTACTTTAAAGAAGCTGATGTCTTTGTTTTGCCGAGCTATTCCCTGGGGGGAACTATTGAGGCTTGGGGGCTTACTGTGAATGAATCTCTAGAACAAGGTACTCCAGTTGTTGCTACTGATGTCGTTGGGGCCGCTTATGACTTGCTTGATGGTGAATGTGGCATAATGATAAAAGAGAGAAACGTTGAGGAGTTGGCTAGTGCTATTTTGCATTTTTTACACATATCAGATAAGACTTCTCTTTCAAAAAAGTGTATAGAGCGTTATCATCAATTTAGTGTAGAAAATATGGCTTTTGGTTTTTATAATGCTTTTAAAACTGTTTTGAACGATGAAAATTGATATTATAACATTACATCGTGCCCAAAATTATGGTAGCGTTTTGCAAGCCTTTGCTTTACAAAAGCAAATCGAAAAACTTGGTCATCAGGCTTATATTTTAGATTACTATCCAGAACGCTACACAAATAAAGGCTTATTAAAGAGGTTGAAAAATAAAAGTAGTAGGTTCAACAATCCTCTTGTTTTGTTGATAGCAAAGTTACTAATTTACCCTTCTTATTTGAAAAAAGGCATACAATTTAATAAGTTTATGCATTATTTAAATCTGGAGAAGCCTTCATTTGCAACAAATGAGGAAGGAATGGGAAGATTTACTGATGCAGATGCTTATTGTGCAGGTTCTGATCAAATTTGGAATAGTCATTGGAATGAGGGGGTTGAAAAAGTGCTTTTTCTAGATTTTGTTCCAAAAGGAAAGCTATGTTTGTCTTATGCAGCTTCTATTGGATTATCTAATATTCCTGCAAACGAAATTGATGAAACTAAGCTCCTTCTTGATAAATTTGAATTCTTGTCACTTAGAGAAGATAAGGGTGTAGAATTGGTAAGGAAACTCGGTCGAACTGATGCTGTTCAATGTTTAGATCCAACTTTGCTGATGAGCAAGGAAGAATGGAGTCTATATGCTGATGATAGCTATAAAGGGAAGGAGTATGTATTGACATATAATCTTCATCACGATCCCGAGATTGACAAATGTGCCAAGGCTATTGCTTCTAAGTATCATCTTCAGATAAGAAATATCAGCTACAATTGGCATGATATTGTTCGACATGGTCATTTGGATTGGTGTCCTACAGTTGAGGGTTTCCTTGGCTTAATCAAAAATGCTAAATATGTTGTTGCTGATTCTTTTCATGCAACTGCTTTCTCTATTATATTTGAGAAACCGTTTGTTGTTATAACACCTGAAGTTGCTAGTTCTAGACTTTCAAGCCTTCTGAAGATGCTGGAACTGGATGATTATAATATTAATAAATTTACAAGTGTTAAAGTGATTGAACAGCCGATAGATTATATTCGTGTTAAGTCCATTATTGCCACAAAACAAAGAGTATCAATTTCTTTTTTAAATAAGGCATTTACTTGTAAATCATTTACTCATAATAGATAGTATGCCAAGATTAGCTGATTATAAAGATTGTACTGGTTGTGGCGCTTGCGCCAGTGCTTGTAATCATCAAGCCATCAGTATGCAAGAAGGGAGAGATTCTTTTGTCTTTCCTGTTGTGGATTCCCAAAAATGTGTGGAATGTAAATTATGCGAGAAAAGCTGCCCCGTTATTTCCCCATTGGAATCCAAAAATAATCCTAAGCCAAAAGCTTATGCTGTTTGGAATAATTTGGATAGAAGAATAAGTAGTTCTGGAGGTGCTTTTTCTTCGTTTGCTCGTAAAACCATTGCCAATGGTGGTATTGTTTTTGGAGCAGCTTTTGATGAAAGATTATATTGCCACCATATAGGTGTTGATACAATTGATGGATTGAAAGCTCTAAGAGGCTCAAAGTATGTGCAAAGTGATATTGGGGATTCATATCAATCTGCCAAAAAGGCTCTAAAAGAAGGTAGGCAGGTGTTGTTTTCAGGAACTCCTTGTCAGATAACTGGTCTGTATGCTTATCTCAACAAAGATTATCCTAATCTGCTGACTTTGGACTTGGCGTGTCATGGTGTACCAAGTGCTTCCGTTTTTAATGCGTATTTGTCAAAATTATCGACCCGCTTCGCGGGAACTGTCAAGATTGATGGCTTCGAATTTCGGCGGAGAGACGGATGGGGATTTTCCCCATCCGTCTCTCTTAGCGGTAAATTGCTTCCGATTTATGATGTGGATAGCTTATATATGAATGCATTTGATGCATGCGCAATATTTAGAGAAAGTTGTTATCATTGTAAGTATGCTCAGACTCAAAGGGTAGGTGATTGTAGTTTAGCTGATTTTTGGGGAATTGGACGATATGGAACACCATTTAAGTATGATGTATTGAAAGGAGTGTCGCTTGTATTGGTTAACAATCAAAAAGGTGAAGAAGCTTTAAATGGTTTGCAAGATACTATGATAGAAGAGCGAACATTGAAAGAGGCACTTATTGAAAATCATAATTTGCGCCAATCTTCTATTATGCCAAAAGGAAGAACTGATATTATAAAGGCATTCCTAGACCAAAATATGTCTTTGGATCAAATTGATAAAAAGTTCCATCTTGTTGATCATAGCTTTAAAGCTCAAGTGAAGAAATATGCAACAAAGTGGCATTTATTTGACCCTGTAAAGCGTTTGTATAATTATTATAAAGCCCATTAATTTTCTTATGAATTTATTATTTTTGTTAAGAACATGCGAGGTTGGTGGCATTGGTGTGGTGACATCTACATTAGCAAACAAGTTTATTGAAGAAGGTCATCATGTTGTATTAGCATCATTCTTAAAGCCTCCTGCAGAAATGCTTGCAAAATTTGATAAAAAGGTTGTTGTAGAGTCTTTAGGTGCCTATACTAATAATGATGAAATCGTAAGTAACCTTCGAGCTTTATTAATCTCTAATAAGGTTGATCTTATCATCAATCAATTGGGGTTGCCTTTCTTACCATGTAAGGTTATCAATAAGGCAAAGAAAGGGCTAAACATTAAAACAATTGCTTTTTATCATAATTCTCCTGATACCAATGCTCGTATCAAGGATGTTGAAATTGCACTATCTGAAGTTCATAATCCTTTGAAGAAAGCTATGCTTTATGCTAAGATGTTTGCATTTAAGCAAATCACAAGTAGAAGCATGAAGTATGTATATCAGCATACAGACTTGTATATGGTACTTTCATCTAGCTTTGTCAAGAAGTTCAAAGAGTTTACTGGAATAACTCATCCTAGTCATCTTCAAGTATTGACAAATCCTGTGACCATCGATTCTTCCTCTTATGATTATTCTCTTTCTAAAAAGCAGAAAGAGATTATTTATATGGGTAGAATTGATTTTAACCAAAAGCGTGTTTATCGTGTTGTGGATACGTGGGCAAAACTGGAGTCGGTGTTCCCAGATTGGAAGTTGACGATAGTTGGTGATGGTACAGCTCGTAAGGACATAGAGAAACAGGTCAAAGAGTATGGTTTGCAAAGGGTGTCTTTTGAAGGCTTCCAGCAACCTAGACCATATTATGAGCGTGCTTCAATCTTGATGCTTACATCAGAATACGAAGGTTTTCCATTGGTGCTTGCTGAATGTATGAGCTTTGGTGTGATTCCTGCCGTATATAACAGCTATTCTGCGGTATGTGATATCATTGATGGTGGCAAGGATGGTATCGTGCTCCCTTATCATGAGAAGGGATATGATGCCAATGAAGCTGCTGGTATGATTGCCAACATCATGAAGGATGATGGTAAACGTGAGCAAATGGCTTTGGCTGCCATCAAGAAAAGCAAAGAATATTCCGTAGAGAAGATTTATAGTGAATGGGAGAGAGTGTTTAATGGTTGTATATAAATAAATTTGTTAAAATATGAACGTGAATTCAAAATTGGTTTATTATTCTGATTTATCATTAATGATAGTTGGATGCTCGTTGGAGTTTTTCCTTTAATTTGTTATGAAAGCGATTCTATGCATGTTATTGCTGGTTGTAATACCATTGCTAATCAAGGCTTTATTACACCACCTTTAAGCCGCATTCCTGACATTAATCTTATAGGCTATGGAACGAGATGTTTGTGATGTCAACGATAGCATGCTATATGGTCTATCCATTGGAAAAGTGGGTGATGAGGATGATAAGAATGTGGAGACTGTCTGTACCGATGGTACTGCATGTAATGTAGGAGAGTAAGGCGTTTTATTTTTTTTTGTATTAAAATAATCATGTATATGGATGATTTAATTGCAAATCCTTGGATTGTTGGAATAGGTGGAGGTGTTATAAGTTCACTTATTGTGTTCTTTATAACCAAGTTCTTTTTGAGTAAAAAGGAGAATAAGGAATATGAACAAAAAGTTAGATTGGCAACTAATGATGTGGTTTATGCTGTTCGCCCATTAGTAATAGATAAGGCGATTCCTGCTAATGATGTTTTAGCAGCATTGCGAAGTGCTATAGCAGTAAAATATGGCGTAAAGGTTTCTGATGTCATTGGAATAAAGCAGTTGGTAAGTATTCTTGTTCTTGAAATCTTAAGCAATTCTTTTTTGAACTCAAGCCAAAAGAATGAATATTGCAATCTTTTGATGACTATGAAAGATGAGCCGAAACAAACTCCATCTAATGATGTCCATAAGAGGAAGAGTGAACGAAATCTTTATATAAGTATGATGTTGTCTCTTTTCTGCTTTAGCGCGGTACTGGGAAGTGTTCTTGCTTCGAAAGAGAAGAATGTAGAAATTGTAGAAGTTTATAAACAAGGCTTTTTCTTAATAATTTCTGCGTTGATGTTTATCTTGGGACTTACTACATTTACTTTATATAAATTGAAAGAACGTCTTAAAAAACGAAAGATAGAACTGGATAAATTGAAGCTTAAATTGGATGAATATGAAACTGGGGCCAAATAAAGTGGGGCATTATTATCAGCCTGCTCCTTATCATAGCTATAAAGCTAAGAAGCTAAATGACAAGACTCGTTGGATAGCAAATGCTAAATTTGAATATGATATTTTTAATTTGGCAGATGAACACGATGAAAGGGTATTGAGAGATGAACCACTTGTTAGGAATTTAAGATGGGTTAATGACGACAATAAAGGACTTTATTCTATTAAAGAAAATGGTTGCATATTGGGAATATCAGGGGAACGGTTAGCATACTTTCCTCAGCCACGAAATGAAGGTGAATCTTGGCATGGTTATCCTACTGATAGTACGAATTTGGGAGACAAATTAATTAATCATTGGTTTAGTATTGGTGTTATAGATATATCTGTATGTCGTAAATTATTAAAGCATAAACTATGAATCCGATTATTCATTTTTCTATAAAGGTTAACGCATTGGATTGCTATCTGTATGGTGGTTATCTGTTTATCGTACTGAATGATGGTAGGGTGGTCAATGTGTCTTATCACCAGATTATAAATTGCCTGAAAGCGCAGTATCCAGAATATGCAAATTTGATAGAACTCGTTTTTCTTCATAATGAATATTCTAAAAGTGAAGCAGCGAGAATCCTATTTGGAGTAGAAGAGATAAAAGAGACTTTTAGACACGTGTGGCAAAAGGCTTCGAAAGAAATCGTTTTTGAACTCAATTTTTCTGATATAGAGGAAAATTGCAACACGATAGATGTATGTCAATCAATACCTTTGGATTTGCGTGCTTATGGTGGAAGACTATTTCTTGGATGTCAGAATGGGCTGTTCGAGTCAAAACTGAATATGGATGGTAGTTATCAAATTAATCCTTCTCTTTTTTCCAAATGTTTTGATGGTAAAGTTATTGGGTTGAATGCCAGAAATAGTACTGTTGTCGTTTCGGCTGATTGGGATGGCTTGTTAAAAGGAGAGGTCTTAGATTTCGATACTAATTTTAGAATTGATGAAGGAAAGTCATATGCAAAACGTTCTTTGCGTACAGGATGGATGACATCTGATGTAGTAAATTATAATAATGCCAGCAATTTTGATTACATATATAATGAATGTGTAGATAGAGTGAAAAATGATAATAAAAACTTCTATACTACAACAAAGATAAGGGAGAAAAAAGTAATCAGCCAATTCGCAAAGGCTGTGTACGGGATGGAAGATTTATTCTCAAGGACAAAAATAGATAAATCAGACATAATGTATAGTTTTAATAGCTCGGATAAAAGTTTCTTCGTGATGAATGATGGAAGTATAGTAAATGCTAAAATTAAAGAAGGAAAGATTGATGAGCCTTTCTATATCTCGCAAAGGGTTAAGCCGTTTGGAGAACAGAAAAAAATTGCTGGTAAGCCTCTTTCGAGTTGTTTCGTTTATAAAGGCTGTGTCTTAGAATATTTTGATGGGGTTGTGTTGATTCAAAATCATGAGATGATTAATTTGTGCGATAGACCTGTCAATAGTGTACGCTCTTATTTAAATTCGAATAACTATCGTGATATAGTCTCTATAGTTGATGATGATTCGATATCTTTAAACGCAATCTTCAATATTGATGATATAAAAAGTCAGCCTGCGTTTCCAAAAACAACTGTTAGGCATGACAACTCTTCGAAGGGAGTTGTATATGGTGATCAAAATGAAGAATTGCCTTTCTGATTTGTGTAGTGATTGATAATCAAACAAAGATTTTGTATGATGATATTTTGAAAAAACAATGGAAACAGTAAAAGTATTAAATATTAATATTCAGAACATAACTCGTCAGGAACTCTTGGAGAACCTGAAGGAGGGAGTTCTTGTGACTCCTAATCTTGACCATCTGATTAAGCTTCAGAAGGACAAGGAGTTTTATGACGTGTATCAGAAGTCGGAATGGGTGGTATGTGACAGTAAAATCCTCTACCTGTTCGGTAAGTTGTTGAAGACTCCAATCAAGGAAGCGATTCCGGGTTCCAGCTTCTTCACCTCTTATTATATGTATCATAAGGATGATGCAGACTGCAAAATCTTCTTGCTTGGTGCCAAGGAGGGTATTGCAGCCAAGGCTATGGAACGTATCAATGAGAAGGTGGGGCACAAGATGGTGGTAGGTGCTCATTCTCCTTCCTTTGGCTTCGAGAAGCATGAGGATGAATGCGAGGAGTTGGTTCGCATCGTGAACGAGAGTGGTGCTAATGTGCTGCTCGTTGGTGTGGGTGCTCCTAAGCAGGAGAAGTGGATAATGAAGTATCGTGATAAGATGCCTGGAGTAAAGGTATTCATGGCTCTGGGTGCTACCATCGACTTCGAGGCAGGAACTTTGAAACGTGCGCCTAAGATTTGGCAGAAGATTGGTATGGAGTGGCTGTATCGTTGCATGAAGGAGCCAAAGCGCCTCTTCAAGCGTTATTTCGTGGATGACATGCAGTTCTTCTGTTACTTCGGTAAGCAGCTCTTGGGAATATACAAGAATCCTTTCCGAAAAAAGTAGGATTACTTTCTTCGGAAGAACTTACATAACAAGGCTATCGGAAGAAGGATGATAGCTGCTATGTAGGATAATATGATGCGTATGGCTTGCTTCATGCGTGCAAAAGTACAGCATTATGTTGAAACAACAAAAGATTTTCTTTGATTTCTTGCAATTCTGCATTGGTTCTGCCAAGGAAATACCTGGTTCTTTGAAGGAGGTGGATTGGAAGGAGCTATATGCTATCGCCCAGAAGCAGGCCTTGCTTGGTGTGCTGTTTTATGGTATCCGGCGGTTGCCAAAGGAGTTGGCGCCAGAGCAGAAGCTACTGATGCAATGGATGGTGATGGCGGAAATGATTCGAAAGCAGAATATCAAACTGTTTCAGGATTCTGTGAAGGTTTGTCAGAACTTCGAGAACAAGGGCTTTGCTAACTGCATCTTGAAGGGGCAGGGGAATGCGTTGCTTTATCCTGACCCTTATATGCGAACGCCTTGGGACATCGATATCTATCTTTCGGGTGGTCGCAGGAAAATCATGAAGTATGTGGATCAAGTGTGTCCGAATCAGGTAATGCGGTATCATCATGTTGATTTTCCTGTGATGAAGACGGCGATAGAGGTGCATTTTACTCCTTCGTATATGTTTTTCCCTATTCATAATAGCAGGATGCAGAAATGGTTTAAGAAGGTGATGGATTTGCAATGCTCGAATGTAGTTACATTACCAGATGGGTATGGGGAAATTACAGTGCCAACGACGAGCTTCAATGTCATATATATACTCTCTCATCTCTATCGTCATGTGTTTACAGAAGGTATTGGCTTACGTCAATTAATAGACTACTACTTTGTTTTAGTGAAGAGTGAAGAACGAAGAGTGAAGAATCTGACGGCATTGCAGCGTGAGCTGAAATATCTTGGTTTATGGAAGTTTGCTGGGGCTGTGATGTATGTGTTGCATGAAGCTTTGGGGTTACCTGAGGCGAAAATGATTGCACCTATTGATATGAATGAAGGTCGTTTTTTGTTGGCTGAAATTATACAAGGAGGCAATTTTGGTCAATATGACACTCGACTTGGAAGCAAGGAGAATGAAGGCAAACTTCATCGCTATCTCAGAATGAGTTTGCGCAACTTACGCTTCGCAAAGCATTATCCTTCCGAGGCATTGAGCGAACCATTGTTCAGGACTTGGTTTGTCTTATGGAAGAAGATACATGGAATAAGATAATAGATATACGGGCGAACGGATCCCTCTCCCATTTTTTGAGCTACTTTTCGGTGATGGAGCCTAGTAGCCCGTTTTTATACAAATCGATTAAAATTGATATAATGAACGTAATAAAGACTGATATTGAAGGCGTGCTCATTATTGAGCCTCGCCTTTTTAGAGATGCTCGTGGCTATTTCTTCGAGAGCTATAGCGAGTGAGAGTTTAAAGAGAAGGTAGAGCCATTGGTAGGCTACAAGGTGGAGTTCTGCCAGGACAACGAGAGCATGAGTTCTTATAGTGTAATGCGTGGCTTGCATTTCCAGAGACCTCCGTTTACCCAGAGCAAGCTGGTGAGATGCGTGAAGGGTAGAGTGATAATCATCCCGTCCTTCAAGCGAGCTGCACTCGGCAATTTGAAAGCGAGTTTTCATTGCACTCATTGGCATCGCTTTTTCCCATTAAAAAAGGCTTTTTCGAAAACCTACCCGTCCTTCCTTACCGTTAAGGAAGGCTCCACCTTTCTCACCAAGCCTCTCTTTCCTCAGGAACGAGAGGATGTAACCGCCCTCCGGTGCTCGGAACCGCCACGCTCTAAGGTTGGCGGGGCATCAAAGCCATCGCCAGGTTGTGCGGGAATGGACCGCCTGAGATGATAGGGGATACGACTTCTGAATGTGATGGCGTTTCTACTACTGCAGTACAATCTTCTTCTGCTGCTATCGATAGGGGTACAGGAGGAGTTGAAGGAGTTGGGATTATGGAAGTTTGCAGGGGGTATCATGTATATCATGCAAGAGGTGTTCGGTATGCCTACCTCTTCGGAATCGGTTTGGAAAAACGCAACTTGGGCATAATTTCCAAAGGGTGTACAGGGATATAAGACTCGTGAAGTATTTTCCTGCTGAGGCTATGAGTGAGCCTTTGTTTAGAACTTGGCACTCCTTCTGGAGGGTAAAGAATAAAAAATAACGATATATCGGGCGAATGGCTCCTTATCTCCTTTTTAATGAAGCTACTTTTTTGTGAAAGAATTTAGTAGCCGATTCTTAGAAAAAGAAACTTTAAATAATATACGTATGACAGCATTAGTATCAGTAATGAATAAGCACGCTGTTGTAATAGCGGCAGATAGTGCAATAACTGTAACAACTCCCTATGGGCATAAGGTTATAAATAGTGCAAACAAAGTTTTTGCTCTATCTAAGTATCACCCTGTTGGAATCATGTTTTGTGGTAATGCTAATTTTATGAGTACTCCTATAGAGGTTATTGTAAAATTGTATAGAAAGCAATTGAAAGATAGATGTTTTGCAACGATTTCTGAATATTTATCTGATTTTCTAGGGTTTATTAAGAATAACCATTATTTTTGTTCTGCAGAAATGCAAAATGCAAATATGGAGAACGAGATAGAAAATTTCTATATGCTGATCCTTAAGATAGCAGCAAATACTGCAAATGAAAAGAAAAGTTTATTTCTAAACGAATTTATTCTGCAGCTAAATAGTATTGTTGTGAATTCTTGTGAGAATTGTACTTCATTTCAGAATTTTCCAGAAAAAGACTTCGTTCAATCCATCAAGGGACATTGCGCAAAAGTAATAGCTAAACATGAAGATGTATTTGGAGATAATGCTCCTCTGAAAAGACTCTTTATTAAGGCTTTTGCTAAATTTGTAGCTCAAGGAAATAGTAATTTCGCTAATGAAACACAGATTGTAGTTGTAGGGTATGGGGATAAAGAAATATTTCCTTCTCTTCGTTCTGTGTGTTTATATTGGGGATTTTATGAATATTTTCGTTATAACAGTTATATTTCAGCTGGTATTACAGAAGATAATTCTGCATCAATTTGTAGATTTGGGCAAACTGATATAATCAATACTTTCATAAATGGAATCAATGATAACCTGAAAAAAGCTTTATATGATATTTTTGGAAATTTTACTTCTCAATTGAAAAATCTGATGATAAATAATGTTGATACTCAATACTCTAAAGATATTATAAATTCGGCAATTGATGAAGGTAAACTGGTTGCTACATTGGGTGCAACATTGGATAATATCATTAGAGATACGTCAATAGCGCCTTTGATGAGTTCTTTAGGCATATTAGACAAAGAAGATATGGCAGAACTTGTTGAAAGTTTAATTTCTATTACTCACTTGAATCGGCGTATTACTATGTCTGAAGAGGGAGTCGGTGGTCCTATTGATGTTGCCATTATATCTAAAGGGGATGGTTTTGTATGGAAAAAACGTAAGCACTATTTCAAACCAGAGTTAAATCAGATGTTTTTTGATAATTATTTTAGGAGTTAAAGGTATGGTTAATATTTTGAATCTTGCTGAAGTTCAAGAACAGAAGCAAATTGATGAGATAACAAAATGTATTGTTGATTCTTTAATTAATGAAGTGGAAAAAAGTCTTTCTAAAACAAAGGTAGAAAGATGATCATTGCTTAATTGATTACTGGTTTCGATAAATATAAAAGTAATAACTGTCTGTTAAGGATGTTAACGATTATGTAGTGGTTTGCGATGAGCAACAAAGAGTTAGATGGCTTTAGTGACTTAAAGTTGTTGTCTGCCGGTTATCATAATGGTTGTTCAGCTTCGTAAAATGAAATGGAGATTGTTGGGGAATCGCTACTATATTAACGTTAGAAAAAATCTCTAATTATAATGTATCGGAAAAAGTGAAGAAAATGACTAGATTAAGAATTTTACAACTGTCAGACATTCATAATGTTGCTTGTCCAAGAGCAATGGATGATTTTAAAACAATGCGACGAGAGTTGTTGAAAGATATCAAGAACTATTGTGAACATTATGTTTGTAACTTTGACGCTGTATTAATTTGCGGTGATATAGCTTTTAGTGGAAAAAATGATGAATATGAGAAGTCAAAGACATTTATTGATGAAATCTGTAAAAATGTAGGATGTAAGTTGTGTCAGGTCTTTGTTGTACCTGGTAATCATGATAAACTCCGTAAGGAAGGAAAACCTTCATTGCGAAAAATTCTAAACTGGGGATTAACACATCTAGATAATAGAGAAGATATGTTCAAGGTTCTGATGGAAGAAGAACCTGACATGTTATGTAATCTGTATTTTCCTTTCAGGCATTATCTTGATTTTTGCAAGAGTTTTGATAATATAGAGCCTATTATGCAAAAATGTATCAATGATAGTGATGATGAGTCCTTCCATATAGACTATGATGCAGATGAAATGTTTTGGAAAAGTGAGTTGGCTCAGGATTTTCATGGTTACCAGGTTAATCTTGTAGGTTTAAACTCTGCGTTATCATGTGATGAAAATGATTGGTCTCCAGACTGGAAGCCTGAGGGACATAAGATGTATCTGTCGGTTTTTGCGCATAACAACTTAGACTTGCCAAATAATAAATCGATAAATATTCTTATGATGCATCATCCTATGTCTTTTATCGTAAAAGGGACGGAGTTACAGCGTAAATTTGATGACTTATTTGCTATTCAATTTTATGGTCATGTTCATGTAGCTGATTCTTCACAAGCGAAAAATGGTGGAGCAGTGAGAGTGTTTTCTGGAGCAATACAACCACCTGCAGGCGCGAGCGAGGAGGACAAGAAAAAATATATACCTATCTATAATATAGTAGAATTGGATGTATCTGATCGAAATGCAAAACAATTAAGAGTGAATCTAATTGTTAATAAATGGAATGGCTATAAGTTTGGTCAAGATATAGAACATAGCCAAAAATATTCCATTGATTTACCTAAGGAAGAGAATAGATGGGAGCATGAAAATAAAGTTCCAATTTTACCTGAGGGGGTGACTGTTAGGGAGATTCGTTGTTTATATAATGATTATATGAATCATAAAAAAATTATCATCAAGATGTATGACGGATTATATGATAGCTCACAAAACGATTATTGTAATGATCGTAAATTCTTAGCTAAAGTAGATGCCGATAATAAATGGGTTGAACTTTGGCATTTATTAAATTCATAAATAAAATGATATAATATGAATACTTTATCAGGAATCTTAAATGAATGTGGATTAGTTTGTCCATATGATGATGAACTTGTCTGTCAATTGGAAGAAATATGCCATGATTTTGTAGAATCCGTTGATTTAAAAGAATCTGAATTCGCAGATTGGGTGCAATGTTATTGTAGGGGAAACTATTCTAGCAAAGTAAGAACCTTTGTAGAAAAAATGGCACATGATAGAGAAATCAGTACAGCTGATTTCCCTGATTGTGTTTGGAATGCCCTAACATTTTATGTCATTTATATTTCTATAGGAAATAATGATGATGATGAACAAAAAGCAATTCTATCTTGCTCTCTCCAGAATCAATTGCTTTTTTACAAAGGTCATTGGGATAGTTTGAATTTTCAAGATTATCTCGTTAATTTATATTATGACTTTAGTGCCTATTTAGATGAGTATGGACAAGGTTTTGGAGAAGTCGATATGGACTTTGTTGCCGAAATCTTTGATGAGACAACTACGTCTATAGACGTTGACGAAGAAATCCTAACAAAGCTTAAAGTTATGGGTAAGTATATTTGGCTATATAAATTAGAGCATTTTTGGGATAATAAAGAATTTTCTGGTGAACGTAATGCTTTCTTAAAGGTGCTTTATTTTCTTGACTATTGTTACAAAGAGATACCAAGTATATATATATATGTTAGCTTGAAGAAAATGTTGGAATTATCTGGGGTCTTGAAATCTGTCGCTAAAAAATCGTTGCGAGGCATTATCTCTGATATACTTGCCTTGGAAAAAGGTTTCTTTGATGTACCAATATCAAAATCTTCTATCATTTTGAATATGATAAATGAATCTCATATATATGAAGAGGTGTTTGTAGATGAAAAACTTTCACCAGCAGAGTTTTTTGTTTACTTGTATTATGAAGTTCTATTAGAATTAAAATTGAAGGAAAATGGAGGAGAATAATTTAGATAAGAGCCTTCTTCTTGAAGGTGATGCATCTGAAGCCGTTGAGTCTTCTATGCAGAAAACAGCACAAGTATTAGATAAACAGCCGAAAAATGACAGACGGTTTTATTGCGATGCGTTAGATGATGACAATGTCAATCAGGTTGTAAAAGACGTAGCCCCCCATGTTGTTACATTTTTAGGTTTTGCAGAATTTGGCAAATCCACATTTGTGGGATCGTTTTATCATTATCTTATGTCTAATGGTATCATAGGTGATTTTACATTTTATGATTCAGATACTTTCTCTGGTTTTGAACGTAGAACATATATTCGTAATGCTAAACTTGATGGTGTAAAACGTTCTTTACGTACTACGGAAATTGATGGTTATTATCTCTCTCTACATTTTGAAAGGGATGGGCATCATTTTCAACTTGTATTATCCGATCGTTCTGGTGAAACTTATGGTAAAAAATATATTTCTGATGCTGCAAGTATTAGTGCTGATAAGGGCTTAAAAAATAGTAGACATTTAGTTTTCTTTATAGATTCAACTGTCTTTGTTGATAGAGAAAAACGATTGAATTTCAATAGCCTATTTAATAAATTTTTATCTCGAATGAAATCGTCTGAGATTTTTAAAAAGGAGATGGTTATTGATGTTGTCTTTAATAAGATTGATGATATTCAAAATAAGGATGAAAATATACAGACTGAATTTAAATCGAGGTCTGAAACTTTTAAAGAAAAATTAGAGTTAGAAAGTGGATTTAAAATCAATAGAACTTTTAAAATATCTTCTCTCAAGATTGATGATAATGAACTCTTAATTGATTTTTTCAAATATTTGGTGAGCTGTTGCGATTGCAAGAAAACATATAATCCTAAAGTTGATTGGGTCGCAGAATTATTAAATTCATAAGATATGGAAAGTAGAAAATGTATGATCGCAGGATTACCTAGTTCGGGTAAATCCACTTATATAGGTGCTCTTTGGTATAATTTATGCAATAGTAATAAAAATATGCTTATGAGTGCAGGTGAACTGCCAGTACATATTGAGTTGCTGGAAAAATTAAGTGATTTATGGCAAAAAATCCAAAAAATTGAAAGAAATAGCACTGAGCAAAATGTAGTGGACAATGTATTGATAAACTTAAAGGTTAAACAGACTGGGCAAGAAATCGCATTAAGTGTTCCTGATTTTTGGGGTGAAAAATTCTATAATATCATAGACCAAAATAATACTGACGAGATTGATGAATGGTGTAAAGAAGCTGATTCTTTGTTTTATATGGTATGGGATGTCTCAAATGGCCTCTTTTATGATGATGATAAAATAGAGAATGAATCTGAAGGAGAGAAAGATGTTCTTCCTCTTGAAACCAAGACAATGTCGTCTTCAGCCATAAATATTATGGTCTTAAAATATTTATTTAGTCATAAAAAATTTAAACGGTTGGTATTAGCCGTAACTCGTTGGGATGATGTGACAAATAATGGAGATGATCCTGAAAATCCAGAGGTATGGTTAAAAAGTAAATCTCCTGCTTTGTATAATTTTGTTAAGCATAATTATCCAGATGCTCTTATTATTGGCTTAAGTGCGCAAGGTTGCGATTATAAAAAAAAGAATTGGAACAGGGATGATATGCTTGAAAAAACAGAAAACGGTGTTCGTGCCTTTGTAAATGATACAAATGGTATATATTATGATTTGTCTAAGCCATTGAATTACTTGTTGCAATGAAAATACAGTTAGAACAGACTCTTCACGGTTATTATAAGGGACATGGATTGATTGCTACCTCTATATCTAATTTGAATCAGGAGGATGCTTCGCTTATGGCAACCCTTAGTGATTGGACTGGTTATCGTGGTTCTAAGGATGAAGATGATAACTATCTGACGGTCTATCCTTTATCTTCAGGTAATTATATGGCTTTTGCTAAAACATGGTATGCCAAGGAAATGGAGAGACCAGGTTGTGTTTGGACTCATACTTTGCTGGTACCAATTGAGTGTTTCACGGGAAAATTCGATATTAGAAACTTATTGAAATTCTTTAGGAGACCCGTGAAAGACCAATATGCGATGTATACGGAAGCCTTGATTATTGATACCGAGGAGGTTTATAACTATAATGGGGATTCTATTTTTTCTAAAATAGACAAGATTGCTTTTCTGTTTATCTTCTCTGTGTTTTTGGGTGGATTTAGAGGCGCTTCTTTCGGAATTAATCGAAGTCAAAATGAGTTACAGATATTATTGCTATCTCTATTGCAGTATCTTCCTTTAAATATTCTTTTGGAAACTTCTGTTAGTAGCGGTTCTGAAACTATAAGAAAGATAAATAAAAAAAGTTTTTCGCTACAGTTTATCATGGGTGGAAATACCGAAACTTTGGAAAGTGGTAATTGGAGAAGTGAACTTGAAGAGGATAACTTTACCAGAGGTTTGCAGTATCTTTATGAAGTTGCATGTAAGATGCATGATAATACTTCTTATTTGATACACCTATTTGATAAAGACATTGAAAAAAGCATTATTAAGTTTGAGAGTGTTATCAATTTGTTTAAATTGCTGGATTATGCTGTAGATAAAAATAAGAAAACTCCCCCTTATAGCGATGTCCTGGTTTATCTCTTTGGTGCCTTTCCGAAGGGAGATGAAGGAAAAATTGTTAAAAGCAATTTTCTTAGTAAAAAAATTACGGATTATTTCTGTACTGATTCTGAATGTCTTAAGGAAATCTCCTTGCGTAATATTGATGAAGAAAATTGGAAGTTTGTCGATGTAGAGCAAAGGCTTCCGCATTTAAATACTTCAGATTTGTTAATTTTGTCTTCCAATCTAATTTCGCATGATAGTATATCTAAGACTCCATCGAAAATACTCTTATATGCATTTGAGTATTTAGATGAAGTGCAAATTAATGCTATTGTTGAGACGAAATGGGACCTGCTGAAACATTTAATTATAGGAAATGACTCTTATATTACAAAAGAATGCTGGTTGTGGTTAAGTCCAAAACACTTCTGTGAATACTTCTACACATTGCCAATTGAACTTGCACAAAGATTGAGGCAATGGGATATGCTGTTACTATCTGTCTTGCGTAATGAAGCACAGATTGGAAGTGCTTGGGCAAATGAAATCTTCAAGCATGTAGACTCTGTTGTCAATATAGTTTTTGATTACATAAATAAAGAAGAAAGATTGTGCGTAGATGAAAGTCTATTGAAGGGCTGTTTGTTGAAAACAAATGATTGCCTTGATTGGATGACGGTTCAAACTGATGGTGTAAAGAATGAATTCTTGCTTGATGCTTTGACATCTTATATTAATCCTTCTTGGAAGCAAGTTCGTGAATATCCTAATTCCTATTGGAAATGTCTTATAAATAGCAATAGTAAAAGACCAAGTTTTTTAAGCTTTACTTTTATGCTAGCTTTTCAACTATCGGGTTCATATTGCTTATGTTTCTTAAAAAAATCATTTGATGAGATTTATATGTTATTGAGTAATAGTGCATTTCCTGATAGCGACTGGAATAGAATCCTTGTCTATGAGTATAAATTCAAGTTTATTAGACAATGGGACAAATGTCAGCGTTTATGCTTGATGGTTATCTTTCATTTGTATAAGAATGGTTTTAAGAAGGATGTCATTAAAAGTATTTCTGACGATAAGAAAATTCGAGAACGCTTATTAAAATATTGGAAGAAAATTGATGATACTAAATAAGTATTTTTAAGGTATGTGCTTACTGCGTAGCTAATTTGTTGTATATCGGTATCTGTGTTCCCGGTCTGGTGCGTCATTATTATGACAACAATTTCTGGCCGGAGAAGATTGAGAGTACGAGGATGAGATGACTCTCCGTTTCCTGGAAGACCATCTGGTGATGATTCCGATGGAACCGAGAAGGCCGGGATGCAGTGTGGTGGAAGGTAAGGAGCAGCCTCTTCTTCATGTGGGGCTTTGCCCATGGCATCCTGGAGGTGCTGAATCCGCATTTCCAGGAGTCGTTCCATATCAGCAAGACGATGTCGGCCTTGACGCAGGCTGCTGTCTATGGTGCCTACTTTCTGATGGCGCTGCCTGCCGGATGGATTATCCGGAAGTGGGGCTACAGGAGGGGAGTGATAACAGGACTGGTTCTCTTCGGTATCGGTGCTCTGATGTTCATACCGGGAAGCAGGATCAACAGTTTCTACTTCTTCGTTCTGTCGCTGTTTGTGATAGGATGCGGACTGACCTGTCTGGAAACGAGTGCGAATCCTTATACTACGGTACTGGGACATCCTGACAAGGCGGAGAGCAGAATCAACCTGTCGCAGTCGCTCAATGGTATCGGATGGATTGTAGGACCGCTGGTTGGCGGACAGCTTCTGTTCTCAGGTGTCAACATTGCCATTCCTTATGCCCTGGTGGGTATCTTCGTGCTTGCTGTGGCGCTGGTTCTGTCAAGGATCAAGTTGCCTGACCCAAGGAGAGCGCATGAGGCGGATACGAACGAGAAGGTGGAGGAGAAGCCGATGCGAGTGATGGCATTCGGTTTCGGTATGCTGGCCTTGTTTCTTTATGTGGCTGCCCAGACGGGTGTGAACAGTTTCTTCATCAACTATGCTGAGGAGAGTATTCATATAGAGAAGCAGACTGCCAGTCTGTATCTCGCCTTTGGCGGAATGGGTCTGTTCTTTATCGGCAGGTTGGCTGGTGGTGTCATCATGAATTATATCCAGCCAAGGCTGGTGCTGCTGGTCTGTGCCATCCTCACCTTTGTAGCCACATTGATTGTGGTGGTATGTAGCGGAACCTTATCTCTCATTGCGTTCTTCGCCCTGTATCTAGGAGAGAGCATCATGTTTCCTACTATCTTCTCGCTGTCATTGAGGGATGCGGGTACAAAGACCAAACTTGCCTCTTCATTGCTTATCATGACGATAGTGGGTGGTGCGGTTGCTCCTGTAATTATGGGGTATATTGCGGATACTACGGGGAGTATGGCGATAGCCTTTCTCATACCGCTGGTTTGTTATGGGGTGATTGGAGGGTATGCACTTTCGAAACCCTCTGCCTCCCTTTAGCCAAAGGGAGCTCCACCTTTCTCACCAAGCCTCTCTTCCCTCAGGGACGAGAGGATGTAACCGCCCTCCGGTGCTCGGAACCGCTACGCTCTAAGGTTGGCGGGGCATCAAAGCCTTCGCCATGGTTGTGCGGGATGGGACCGCTTTGATTAGGTAGCTGGCGTTTTGCATTAGTTGATAGTATCTGCGAATCGGTACCATTGTATTGCTTTTTTAGTCAGTATGCTTGCTTATCTCCCGAAAGGGTTAGCCAATGGCTTACGCTACGATGGTATCGATTCGCCGATACTATCAACTTCCTGCCACTGAGACTAAGAGAGAAGGGAATTTTGTAATGTCCCTCTGAACTTCTCGTAAGTTCTTTTAAAATTCTTTGAATATCTCCGAAAATCTTGTAGAATTTTGAAGATTTCTACAAGATTCTCAGAGAATATGCAAGATGGGGTTAGCCGATGGCTTATGATATAATGGTACTGATACGATATAAAAAGAGGGTGTGTCATAAGTCTATGGCGCACCCTCTTTTATGTTATTTATTACATAATCCTAGAAGTATCGTAGCCTATTCCCAAAAGGGAATCATATAATATCGTCTGCAAATTTTACTTTTTCCGATCTTCTCTAT
>ERZ791628.88-NODE-88-length-45071-cov-17.1066_pt1 | contig 45071 bp, 23 predicted proteins | sample MGYA00510265_ERZ791628 | MGnify/ENA primary metagenome ERZ791628 (study PRJEB30046, sample SAMN00715184) | human gut metagenome | study: EMG produced TPA metagenomics assembly of the A metagenome-wide association study of gut microbiota in type 2... | reverse complement strand
GGCGGTATTTATCGCTCTTTCCAACATCAAAGAAGTTGTCACAATCCATCTGGATATTCTTGATGGTGATGTTGTTGCACTGGCTCAATGGCATATCCTTTCGATTGCCAGGCTTGAAGAACTGGGTCCATGGGCGGATGACGAGGAAACTGCCGGTCTTGCCCTGTATGTTATCAACCGTTACGTACTCGTAATGCTGAGGTGTATCTGGGCGCATCTTCAGCCAGAGCACGCGCTGTGCATTGCCCACCTTGATGTTGCGTAATACGATGTTGCGGTCTTTCACGCTCTCGCTGCCAAGGGTTAAGCATCCGTGCACTCTACCATAGGTGCAGTTCTGGATGAGCACATTATATACCGGTCCATTCTCTGGTGCCTGGTCTGCCCAGGTGCCCTTACCGCCCTTGATGGCGATGGCATCATCGTTTACGCTCATGTAGCAGCCATCTACCAGCACATCGTGACAAACATCAATGTCGATGGCATCGCTGCTTGGTGCCCGCATGCCACTGGTTGGGGCGAAGATGGTGCAGCCAAGGAAGCGGACATGGTCGCAACGGTAGATGTGGTTGGTCCAGAACGGACTGTTCTGGATATGTACATCCTGCAAGGTTACGTTGCTTGAGTTGCTGATATAGACGAGGCGGGGACGCTGTGCATCCTTGTTGGTGCATTCACGGTTCCAGGTGCGACGAATCCAGAACTCCTCCCAATAGTGATAACCGTTGCCATCGATGGTACCCGGACCGGCGATGGTGAATCCGTTGCATTTCTCGGCATTGATGAATGCCGAGAAGTATTTGCAGGTTTCGCCTTCGATGCGGGTTTCTATTACAGGGAAGTTGGCGATGCGGTCGCTGCCTTTCAGTTTTCCGCCTTCTTCCAGATAGAGATGGGTCTTTGGCTTGAAGAAGAGAGCACCGCTCTGATAGGTTCCGGCAGGTACTACGATAACGCCGCCGCCATCTTGGGCTGCACGGTCGATGACAGCCTGGATAGCCTTGGTTTGAATCAGAGTGCTATCCGTTTTTACGCCATAATCGGTGAGGACGTATTTCTTGCCTAAGGTATCTACGTTCACCTTCTGGGCGTTGCTGAACCAGGCATCCATCTTTGTGCCGTCGGGCCAGAGTTCGGTTTGTGCCTTCTTGGCTTTCTTCTGTTTCTTTGCGGTGTTGGCGCTTAGTGGCGAAAACGCCACTAGGCAAGCCATCAGCCAGATATATTTCTTCATGATTTTTTTTACCTTTTTACTTTTTTACCTTTAAAAGCTTGTAATACTCTGCAGCACCAAGCAGGAGGCAGCCTGTGCCGTAGTCCTCGAAGTCAGGAACAGAGGTGAAGGTGACAGGCTGACCGGCTGCAGGATCCTTTCCTGTGCCCTGGTTATAGCCGATGAAACCATCCTCGTGAACAGATGCGGAAAGCGCCTTCCATGCCTTGTCCATCGCCTTCTGATAGGTGGCTCTAGGAAGAATGCCCTGCTGAACACCCCATGCCATGCCATAGAGGAAGAGACCTGTACCGGTCATTTCAGGACCGCCATAGTTGGCAGGACAAACGAGGCTTACGTTCCAGTAGCCATCTTCGCGCTGGCATTTCAGGATAGCCTGGCTCATAGAGATGAAATCCTTCTTCAGATACTGATAGTACTTGTCGGTCTTTGGCAAAGTCTCCATCACGCGGACCAGGGCTGCATATACCCAGCCGTTGCCACGGCTCCAGTAGCAGTTGCTGCCATCCTTCTCCTTGTAAGGTGGTACGTAGTTCTTATCTCTCCACCAAAGTCCTTCTTTTTTGTTAAAGAGTCCATTAGCCAGGGTATCACGGCTCCATTTATAGGAATTCATCGCATAATCCAGATACTTGCGTTCGCCGGTAATCTTGGCATACTTGGCGTAGGCTGGCATCGCCATCTGGATAGCGTCAATCCAAGTCCAGTAGTTTACTCGGTTGGTGCTCATCTGATGGTCGAGGTTCTCCTTCACCTTGCTCAAGTCCTTCTTGCCGCCGGTCTGAACGTAGCGGTCCATGTAAGTCTGCTGGCAGCACTGGTTGTCGGCATCGGTATCATTTACGCTGCCACGGGCTGTCCACTTGTGATAATCTGCCCACTTGTCGGTATAGTCGAGATAGCGCTGCTGAGGGTCAATCTCGTAAAGCGCCATCAATCCCTCGTAATACACGGCACGGGTCCAGAGGTTGCTGGTACGTTTTTTCTTCACGAAAGTGTCGATGGTTGGGTCACTGTACTTCGTCATGAAATAGTTGTTGGTGCGATGGGCTACCTCCAGGATTTCATTTTGCAATGCGGTCTGGGCAGACATTGAGGTCAAGCCCATGAGCATGCAGAGCGATGATAAGATCAGTTTCTTCATTTGTCTTGTTATTAATGTTATGATTATTTACTTGATTTCCACGAGTTTCACGGTACTGTTCAGTCCGCTTGGCACAGGAGTCCAGTTCTCGTAGGTGGTCTTCTTGTAGTTGATATCCACCACGTTGATTTCCTTCATCTTGCGCCACTTTACACCCTGACGGTCCATTTCTGCGATGCGGTTGGCTGGCAGGTTGGTTACCTCGATACGGATGGTGTTCTTGCCCTTGTTGAGCGCATCCTTGCAGTTGAGAATATATGGTACAGCCCAGGCGCAACCTACATATTTATTATTGATATAGACACGGGCACTCTCTCGTACATCTCCCAGGTCGATGGTCCACTGCTTCTTGGCATCATCCTTCGATAGCTTGATGGTGGTTTCGTAAACACCTGTTCCCATCATCACCTTCGCCTTTTCACTGAGATCTTCCCAAGACTTTACGCCCTTCAGGTTGAAGGTTTCGCCCACCTTAGGAGCATCTTCGGTGAATGACAGCTTCCAGGCATTCTCTGTCAGGTCGATGGTCTTGCTATCCGCAGCAGCGATGGCTTCCTTTTCGTTCACCTTCACCTTGGAACCGAGTTTCCACTCACCCACGGGTTTATTCGATGTGATGAGGATGCGGCTCTCGCCACTCTTCAGGTTCAGCTGGATACCCTTGTCGCTGATGGTAGCCTCGTGGTATTTGCCCGTCATAGGGTTGTACCAGATGCCATGCTTCTCGTTTACGGCCAAAGCCACGCTAGAAGCGATGTCCTTGCTGGTGAGATTAGCAATGAAGTAATGATGGCCGATGCTGTTGGCACGGCGAATCATCTTCAAGCCCAGGTTCTTTCTCATCAGTTCCGGTTTTGCCGCCTGTTCCATTGCCTTGATGTTGTCGCCTTTGATAATCTTGGCGCCTTGTGCCTTGAGAGCAGAGATGTGCTGAATCACGTCGCTTGGCATGATGTTGTTGCCAGGGATGATGATACCCTTGTATCGGGTTCCGACAGCAGTCTCTACCATTCCATTCTTAAAGGTACACGTGCGGAGATACTTGTCGCTGATGTAATCGCAGTCGAATCCTGCCTTGTCGATGTCGAGAATTACCTTGATAAACTCCGGTGCCTTTTTCGCCATGCTGTGGATATCGAATTGCATCAGCCAGTTCTTGGTATCCTTGCGCCACATATCTCTTACTGGCAGATAAACCAGGAAATCATTGTCTGGCTGTCCCCACTGCAGATAGGTCTGGCAGTTGGTGATGTATTTCATCAGTTCCGGAGCATCGCGCCAGATGCTGTTGGTAGGGCTCATATCTACCGAAGCATAGAATTTCCAGCCTGGCCATGTATCGTTCTTAGGCGAATAGGCGGTGCCATGGAAGAACATGTGGTTTACGCCGGCGCAGAACATCAGGTCCATATCCGGTTTCATCTGGCTCAGGGATGTGCGGAAGTGCTCGGTGAGCCAGGTGAAGGTTTCGCTGGATGTATATTTCTTTCCGGTGATGTGCGCAGCCGATGGAGCATATTTCAGCATACTGAGGTCGCTGAAGTTAGGACGGGTCATTCCCGGATCCTTGCGCAGTCCCTTTATGCCGAAGTCGGTCAGTCCGAAGCCTTCAATTTCCGGAATGTCAACGGCTGCATAGCAGTCGATGAGGTTGGCTGGTGAACCGTGTGCCTGGTTTCGGGTGATGGCACCACGCTTGTTTGCCCATTTGGTCCACTGTTCGGTGAAGTTATGGAGCAGCATGTCGCCTAGGGTTTCACGGTAATCGCTTACCACCACAGCATCGCCATCCAGGAACTCTGGGAACTTATCCTGCAGTTTGTATCCGTGAAATTTCTCGAATTCTGTCAGGAGGTTAGGAGTCCAGTTGGCGCCATACACCTCGTAGCTGTCATTGAAGAAGGTATGCGGATATGGAGTCTTCGATGCTACGAAGGCGCTGTCGATGTGCTGCAGATAATTGGCCACAGCAGTAGAGTCGAAGTGGTCGATAACGTATCCCTCTCCTCCTGGAGCGGCACGCTTTACCTTCTGTCGGGTACGGCTCTCATAGAGGGCGATGACTCGTTTCTTATATTTTTCTCCTTCCACAGGGAAAGCCTTGATGAGTTTCAGCTTGGCGAAATCACGCTCTTTCTTCGGCACGTTGAACTCAATCTCCATCAGTTTCTGCTTCACATCTACGATGGTATCTACGAATACCGCCTTGCATGCCGCTTCATTGATTGGTACCCAAGGACCACCGAAAGGCCATCCTGTACCGGTTGCCATATCGGTTTCGATGCCCACCTGTTTGTTTTCCTTTTCCACGAACTTGAGCATATCCATCCATTTTGGCGAGAGATAAGGGATATCATTCTTGTCGTTGCCCTGCACACCATAGAGCGGTGTGATTTCCACGGCACCGATGCCCGCCTTGGCGTATTCGCCAAGGTTCCACTTCAGATTCTCTTGATCCACGGCAGATCCCATCCACCACCATCTTACGCCCGGTTTGGCTTCCTGCGTAGGGGTAGGGAGGAACTGAGCCTGGCAATTGAGTGACGACAACAATGCCAAAGCAAAGGATAATCCTATGAATTTATGATTTCTTTTATTGTTCATCATATTGGGTTTATTAAGTTGCTCTTAATTGTTTATTCTTTGTTTGCAAAGATAGTGAAAAATACTCAATTATATCTGTGTTATAGTCCTTAAAAATGTGAAATCGTACAAATATGCTAGGTATTTTGCCAAAAAGTCAAGGAGATACATAAAAAAGAGCATAAATCTCAACTCATCAATAGAGTATGCATTCTCTATTGACTGTAGAATGAAAAAGGGCGGTTTTCTTGCGTGATGCAAGGAACCGCCTTCTGCATTTTTCTGGAATTTGAGGATTATGCCAAATGCTATAGCCCAAATATCAAAAGAATAGGGTGGATATGGGCGGAAATGATTACTTTTGCAGCAGAAATTTTAAACAAGCTAATAACAAGATTAATATGAATAGTGTTTTAGAAGGTCGTCCTGCCTTGAAAAAGGAGGTCGAGAAGATTGCTGAAGTTGCCGGTTATCTCTGGCAGAATGGTTGGGCTGAGCGTAATGGTGGTAACATCACTGTAAACGTTACCGACTTGGTTGATGACGAAATCAAGGCTCTGCCTGCTATCAGCGAAGTAAAGCAGATTGGTACAGCATTGCCTGCATTGAAGGGCTGCTACTTCTTCTGCAAGGGAACAGGCAAGCGCATGCGCGACTTGGCTCGCTGGCCTATGGAGAACGGTTCTATCATCCGCATCCTCGACGATTGCGCCAGCTATGTTATCATCGCAAATAATCCTGTAATGCCAACATCTGAGTTGCCTAGTCACTTGAGCGTTCATGCCCGTCTCATCGAGAAGGGTTCCAACTATAAGGCTACCGTTCATACTCACCCTATCGAGCTTATCGCCATGAGCCACAACAAGAAGTTCATGGGCAAGGACGTGTTGAGCAACCTGCTCTGGAGCATGATTCCAGAGACCAAGGCTTTCTGTCCACTCGGTTTGGGTATCGTTCCTTATCAGTTGCCAGGCAGTTTGAAACTTGCTGAGGAGACCTTGAAGGAGTTGGAGGATTATGATGTAGTGATGTGGGAGAAGCATGGTGTCTTTGCCAAGGGCTTGGACGTGATGGATGCCTTCGACCAGATTGACGTACTCTCTAAGAGCGCCAAGATTTACATCGATTCCAAGTGCATGGGATTCGAGCCTGATGGTATGAGCCAGGAGGAAATGGCTGAGATGACCAAGGCATTTAATTTGCCAAGATAATATAGGCTTTAGATAAAGAAATAAGTTTTAAAGATTGTTTTCTATAAGAATTTTTGGTATAGATAATTAAGTTTAGTAAAAAGACCCCGAGCATTGTGAAATACTCGGGGTTCCTTTTTTGTTATATAAGTTGTGGCAAGAAGCTTGAGATAATCAAGACGATGATGCCGACAATTAATACGGAGATGGTCTTCTTTGAGCAGCCTTTCCATTCCTTTAGGATGATGCCCCATACATTCGAGAATACTACGTTGAGCGCCATCAGAATGCAGAACGATAGGGTCATGAGGGTAGGAGATTCGGTGAGGAACCCCTTGCCCAGTGACAGTCCGAAGAACTGGCTGTACCACAAGGCACCAGCCAAGGCACAATAGAGAATGTTATTGCTCCAAACCTCCTGGTTCTTGTAATCGCTCCAAGTATGATTCTTGGTGTTCTGATAGAAACAGTAGATGGCATTGGTGATGAAACCACCTAGGGTAACCAGGAAGGTGGCTGGCAAGGTCTTGTACATATCAGGAGTGAAACTGCCGAAATGGATATCGGAACCGAAGGCGAGACCCACATTGAAGCAGCCGCTCATGAAACCAGCCAGCAAGGCGATGGCAAGTCCCTTAGGGAAGTTGAAGTCCTTTACTGCCGCCTTCTTCTCTTCTTCTGAGAGCGATGCCGCCTTCATACTACCTGCCACACCGATGATGGCGATACCGAGAAGAGTGACTACCACGCCGAGAATTACGCTGAAGGTAAGCGATGAGAGGGCGTCCATCTCCGGGAAGAAGATGTTGAGCAATACAGGTCCCATGATGGTGCCGAGACCTGCACAGGTTCCCAAGGCGATGCTCTGTCCCAATGCTACTCCCAGATAGCGCATGGAAAGACCGAAGGTCAGTCCGCCTACGCCCCAGAGTACACCGAAGAGCATGGTCATTGCTACGTTGAAGCCATAACCGTCGAATAATTCAAAGAAGGAATGGCCGCTTGGAACAGCGAGCATTGCGCCTAAGAAAGGCAAAATAAGCCATGCGAACACACCCTGAACTACCCAGTAGGATTCCCAACTCCAATCCTTAATCTTGTTGATTGGAACGTAACAGCTGGACTGGCAGAATGCGCCGATGGCTATGATTAAAAGTCCTATTAATATTTCCATATTGTTTAGTAATTAAGTGAAGAGCGATTTTGAGTGAAGAACGAAGAGTGAAGAATTCATGTGTTTTTTTAGCCATAAGACTATTGAATTCTTCGTTCTTCACTCTTCACTAAAATCGTTCTTAAACTCGCTTTGCGAGTACCTCAGCCTCGTACTTCTCGATGTCTGCGATGTACTCTTCGCCAACAGGGATGTTGTTCTTCAAGTTGAAGTAATCATATACTGCACCGAATGGCAATGTCTTCTCTTCTTCGAGGAGAGCCAGGCGCTGGAAGAGCTTGCCCTCGTCCTCGTACTTGCGGAGGGTATCCAGTGGCTCAAGGAATGCCTGCAACAATGACTTCTGGGCAGCACGAACACCGATGATGTAAGCACCGATGCGGTTGATAGAACCGTCGAAGTAGTCGAGACCGATGTGAGCACGGTCGAGTGCGTTGGCACGAACCAACTCTGAGAAGAGGTTGCGTGTGTTGTCATCGAAGAGGGTTACGTGGTCTGAATCCCAGTGCATTGGGCGAGATACGTGGAGCATCAGCTCAGGAACGAAGAGCAGGAGTGCAGAAACTGCATCAGATACGTTCTCTGTTGGCTCATAGTGACCTGTATCGAGAGTGTACATCACGTTGTTCTTAGCGCAGTAGCCAGCGTAGAAGTCGTGAGAACCTACGGTGTAAGCCTCCAAGCCAATACCGAAGAGCTTAGCTTCGAGACAAGACTTCATGTTAGGCAACTCCTCTGCCAGAATCTCATCAAGAGAGTTTTTCAAGATCTCGCGATAGCGACCCTTCTCTACGGTGATGTCCTTAGAACCATCATGTACCCAGATGTTCATGATACATGGGTCGTTCTGGAACTTACCCATAGCGTCTGCAATGCGGCGGCAACGCTTGGTGTGCTCTATCCAGAACTCGCGGATAGCTGGGTCAGGATTTGACAATGAGAGGCTGCCACTCTTAGGGTGAGAGAAAGAAGTAGAGTTGAAGTCGAGCTTCATGTTCTGCTCCTTAGCCCACTGCATCCAGCCTGTAAACTGGTCTACGGTTACCTCGTTACGGTCAATCTGCTTGCCACCAAACTCACCATAAATCTCATGAAGGTTGAGACGGAAAGTACCAGCCAGGAGAGAGTTCACCTTCTCGATGTCCTGACGGAGTTCGTCGATGTTGCGAGCCTTGCCAGGATAGTTACCAGTGCTCTGGATACCACCAGAAGCAGCCTCACCGCGCTCGAAGCCAACTACATCGTCAGCCTGCCAGCAGTGCAGAGAGATAGGAGTTTTCTCCAAAGTCTCAATAGCCTTGTCTGTATCTACACCCAGAGCTGCATAGCGCTCCTTTGCAATCTCGTAATTCTTTAAAATCAAATCTGCTTTCATTGTTTTTATGTATTTTGTTATTATTGTTTATTTTTACCTTTTTACCCTTTTACTTTTTTACCTTTACAAACTTCTCGTAAGCCGCATCCCATGCTTCCTTGTTCTGTGGCTCGAATGTCTTAAGCTCCAGCGAGTTGGCGATAATCTGGCGCATTTCCCAAATATCCTTTACCAAGCCCGATGCCTTTGCCTGGAGCATGATGTTGCCGATGGCGGTGCCTTCCTGAGGACCTGCCAATACGGTTACACCACAACTGTTGGCAGTAAACTGGTTGAGATATTGGTTGAGCGAACCTCCACCGATGATGTGGAGCACATTGAGGTCGATGTCGGCGAAATCCTTGAGCCATGTGAATACCTGGCGATAGCGGAGGGCAAGACTCTCGAAGATGCAGCGGCAGAATTCGCCATAGCTCTGAGGAACATGCTGACCGGTCTTTTCGCAATACTGCTTGATGGCTTCTACCATGCTCGATGGGTTGGCAAAACAGGTATCATCCGGGTTGATGATGCTTTGGAAGGCAGGCTGCTTCATGGCTTCAGCTATAAGTTCTGCATGACCCAGGCAAGTCATATCTTTCTGGTTGGTAGCAGCCTCGTCTTTCCATTCCTTGCGGCAACGCTCGTAAATCCACATGCCGCAGATGTTCTTCAGGAATCGGGTAGTGCCCTCAATGCCGCCCTCGTTGGTGAAGTTGAACTCATAGCTCTTCTCGTTGATGATGGCGTTCTTGGTCTCGATGCCCATCAGGCTCCAGGTTCCTGAACTCAAATAGGCAAACTCCTCGTTCTTGGCAGGAACGGCTGCTACGGCACTGGCTGTATCATGACCTGCTACTGCGATGACGGGAACGGCATTCAGTCCTGTTATCTTCTGTATCTCTTCGGTCAGTGTGCCGATAATGGTAGCCGGATGAGTCATCTTGCCAAACTGCTCTCTCTTCAATCCGAGACTCTCTATTAATTCATTGTCCAAATCGCCTGTCATCGGATTCAGAATCTGAGAAGTAGATGCTACGGTATATTCGCAGATGGCGTTGCCGGTGAGCATATAGCTCAGTGCATCAGGGATGAAGAGAATCTTGTCGGCATTCTCCAGAGCCACGTTTCCTGCCTTGCGCATGGCATACATCTGGAACAATGAGTTGAAATTCATAAACTGGATGCCGGTCTTTTCGTAAACCTTCTCCTTGCTGATTTTCTCATCAAAGTATTTCTCCATGATGCCCATGGTATGAGGGTCGCGATACGCCATCGGGTTGCGTAGGATATCTCCGTTCTTGTCTACATATACAAAGTCGCATCCCCAGGTATCAATACCGATGCTCTGGATGTGGATGCCACGCTGTGCTACGAGTTTCAATCCTTTGATAATCTCAAAGTAGAGGGCGTAGATATCCCAATAGAAGTGACCGCCTGTTTCGATCAGGTTGTTGTCGAAACGGGTCAGCTCCTCTAAGTCAAACTTGCCGTCTGACAAGCTTCCTACTATGGTTCTTCCGCTGGTAGCACCTAAGTCTACCGCGAAGAAGTATTTCTTTTGTTCCATTATGAATTTTGTCTTTAAGTTGCTGTTATTTGTTCACGTTTGCAAAGGTAGACCAAAAAAGGGATATGGAACAAGAGAAATTGATTTTAGAGCCTTATTTTTTGACTATCTCGTCATATTTCTGAAATCTGATGGCTTCATGCCCGTCTGAATTTTGAATTTGGCAGAGAAATAGTCAGGCGATTCGAAATTGAGCCGGTATGCAATCTCCTTGATGCTCTCGTCGGTGGTAGACAGCAGTTCTTTGGCTCTCTGCAGTTTCAGATTCTGCTGATAGAGGGCGGGAGCGAATCCGGTATGCTCCTTGAAGAGCTTGCGGAAAGAAGAGTAGCTGATGCCCAGTTCCTGCGCAATCTCCTGGATGGTGAGCGTATCTTCAAGCGATTCTCGGATACGCAAACGGGCTTTATTGATCATGTCAACATGCTTGGTATCCTTGCTCAACACGATATTTCTCTCCAGAGAATACATTTTGCCTATCAGATGGTTTACGATACCCGCCATAGTCTGTTGTGCAAAAGCAACCTCTTCCTGTGCGGTTTTGTAAGCCTCTTCGTAGAGAGCGATAATCTCGTTACTGTAACCTACATGGTAGATTGGCTTTTCAGGAGAAAGAAACCCTGCTTTCACGCGGTCGTCGATGTTCTTGCCCTTGAAGCCGATCCAATAGCTTTTCCAACCCTTGGTGCCTGATGGATGATAGCTATGCCATTCACCGGGAAAGAGCAGGAAGATGTCTCCAGCCTTGATCTTTGTTTCCGGGAGATGGGCAGAACAGAACACTCCTTCACCTTCTGGCTGGTAAAGCAGTTGGTATTCGTCGAGTATTCTTCCCTTCTGGAGATCGAAGTAATATCCATCGGCATGACCCTTGGTAGGATATTCTTCTCCCGGGGCGATTTCTTCCCGTCCCACGGTGCTGATGGTGAGACCCCATTCGGCGTCTCTTTCTGTTGCTAAAAGGTATTTACTGGTTTGCATAATGCATTGTTTTGTTTCTGGATTTTGCCTCCTGGCTCATCTTCTGGTGCTATTGCTTCCAGAGCCATTTAGCTTATTCATCGGCAAAATTACGTAAAAAAATCCACTATACCTTATTATATATGCAAAAAAGTATGTACTTTGTGCTGAAATGTATAAAAAAACAAATATTCGGATAATAATAATGATACTTGAACGATTTTATTATATGAAAAACAAGGTTATTTGATAGTTTTGCAGCAGAAATCCTTTTAGAATAGGATTTGCAACTAACAAAGCGAGATCATCAATCGCAAAGCAAGATAATTGAAATCCTAAAAAACAACATTATTCTAAAGCTGGAAGCAAGATGGTCGAACCGAAAAAAATAAAATCTTAACGTCATAATAAACAAAATGAATAACAAGCTATTTATGAAAAGTTCGGCAGTGCCTGCAACTTTGTTTTGCACGGCATTGATGCTTGCCCCTCTTTGCGGAGGCGCAGGTTCTGCTAAAGCGACTACGGCTATAGCTCAGCAAACAGGTATCGTAAAAGGTACAGTGGTTGATGCCAATGGTGAAGCCGTTATTGGAGCTAGTGTTATCATCGAGGGACAGAAAGTTACCCAGGGTACAGTAACAGACTTTGATGGTAACTTCTCTCTCAACGTGAAGCCAGGTGCCAAGTTAAAGATCAGTTACATTGGATTCGTATCCCAGACTGTGGTTGCCAAAAACGGCATGCAGGTGGTCTTGAAAGAAGAGGCTACTTCCCTCAAGGCTGTAGAAGTGGTTGCCTATGGTGTACAGAAGAAGGTTACTGTTACCGGTGCCCTCTCCAGCGTGAAGAGCGAAGACCTGGTCCGCACCCCTGTTGGTAATGTCAACAATGTGCTCGGTGGTCAGCTTTCGGGTGTTACCACCGTACAGTATTCCGGTGAGCCGGGTTCAGATGCTGCGAGCGTATTTGTTCGTGGTAAGGCATCTTTCAATGGTGCCGACCCTTTGGTTCAGGTGGATGGTGTAGAGCGAAGCATGAGCGATGTGGATCCTGAGGAAATCGAGAGCATCACCGTTTTGAAGGATGCTTCTGCCACAGCCGTATTCGGTGTGCGTGGTGCCAACGGTGTGATCCTGATTACCACCAAGCGTGGTCAGGAGGGTAAGACCAAGATCAGCGGTTCTACTTCATGGGGAATCCTGACTCCTACCAAGATGGTAGAGCAGGCAAACAGCTACGAGTATGCTACCTTCCATAATATGATGCGCCAGAATTCGCATGGCAAGAATGGTGATCCGTTGAGTCCTCAGTTCTCTGATGTCGTTATCCAGAAGTTCAAGGATGGAAGTGATCCTGTCCGTTTCCCTAGCACCTTGTGGGCTGAATACATTATGAAGGATGCTACCATGCAGAGTAAACACAATCTGAATATCAGCGGTGGTACCAAGACGGCACGCTACTTCATCAATGTTGGTTACTATACTCAGGGTGGTCTGTTCAAGGAGTTTGGTCAGGATTACGATTTCGGTTATCAGTATAACAGTTTCAACTACCGTGCCAACCTCGACCTGGATGTCACCAAGACAACCACCATCTCCTTCAATCTGGCAGGTAAGGTAGATAATGCCAACAAGCCATATTCTGGTCAAGGATCATCTGGTCTGATCAACGAGGCTTATCAGGCTACTCCATTCTCCAGTCCTGGTATCATCAATGGCAGATACATCGCTACCGAGACCCGGTATGAGGATTGCGGTACCGACCAGCTTCCTTTCGTGGGGGGGAGCGGTATTACCTATTTCGGCAATAATGATGTGAATGGCGGTTTCATGAAGACTACCAACAACAAGCTGCAGTTCGACCTCCAGTTGAAGCAGAAGCTCGATATGATTACCAGGGGTCTCTCTTTCAAGATGAAGGCTTCCTACAATGGTGCCTACGCCATCAATAAGAATGCATACGCCAAGAAGGCTACCTATACCCCTGTACTCCAGGACGACGGTATCTATAAATATAAGAAATATGGTAACGAAGAGCAGTTGAAGTATGAAGAGAAGACCGGTCGCAGTCGTTACTGGTATTTTGAGGCAGGTCTCAACTACAACCGTTCCTTCGGTTTGAACAATGTGGGTGCCATCCTGCTCTACAATCAGGACAGCAGCTATTATCCGAGCACCTATACCAATGTGCCTCACCGCCAGGTAGGTCTGGTAGGTCGTGTTACCTACGACTGGAACAACCGCTATATGGCAGAGTTCAACGTGGGTTACAATGGTTCCGAGAACTTTGCTCCGGGCAAGCGTTACGGAACCTTCCCAGCAATGTCTGTGGGTTGGGTAGTCAGCGATGAGCCATTCTTCAAGCCGCTCACCAAGGCAGTAAGCTTCCTGAAGCTTCGTGCCAGCTACGGTCTGGTAGGTAATGCTAATCTGAACGGTAATCGCTTTATGTACACCGCCGATCCTTTCGCCATCAATAATGGTAATGTTTCTACCCGTGATGGATATGGATACATCTTCGGTGTTAACAACACTACCGTATGGAAGGGAGCCTACGAGATGGCGCGCCACAATGCCGACATCACCTGGGAGCACGCCTATAAGCAGGACTATGGTATCGACATCAACTTCCTGAAGGATAAGCTCCGTGGTAACTTCGATTACTACTACGAGCACCGTACCGACATCATGATGATTGACAACAATGTACCTACCATCATCGGTTTCAAGATGCCTTACACCAACGATGGTGAGGTGAACAGCTGGGGATGGGAAGCATCCCTGAAGTGGCAGGACAAGATAGGCAAGAACTTCAGGTATTGGGCAGGTGTCAACCTCTCTTACAACCAGAATGAGCTGATCAACAATGGTGAGGCTCTGCAGCCAGAGGCTTATCAGATGGCAAAGAACCATCGTCTGGGTGCCCGCAGCATGTATCAGTTCTGGCGTTATTACGACGAGCAGACACCGGCACTCTATGAGAAGACTTTCGGCGAGAAATTCCCTACCCAGCTGGTAGAGAACATCCAGCCTGGTGATGCTGTGTATGTGGATTTGAACCACGATGGAAAGATAGACCACAACGATAAGACCCGCGACCTGGGCTATACCGATGATCCAGAGTATATGGTTGGTCTGAATCTAGGATTCAGCTACAAGGGTTGGTCTGTCAATACCCAGTGGACGGGTGCCTGGAACGTAAGCCGTATGCTGGATGGTGTGTTCCGCATGCCATTCTACAACAAGACCTCTCACGAGATGGGTGGACTCCTGAAGTATGTGGTAGAGAACAGCTGGACAGCCGATAATCCATCCCAGAGTGCGAAGTATCCACGTGCATCATGGGATGCCTGGGACAACAACTACGCCACTTCTACCCTCTATGAGAAGGATGCGAAGTATCTGCGTCTGAAGACCTTGCAGATTTCCTACGATTTCAACGCTCCGTTCATGAAGCGCATGGGTATGAATCAGCTGCAGCTGGCATTCAGCGGTTACAACCTCCTTACCTTCACTCCTTATATCTGGGGTGATCCTGAGGCACGTGCTACCACGGCACCATCCTATCCATTGCAGCGTACTTATATGCTGTCTTTGAAGGTGGGCTTCTAATATATTACACATTATATATAAATAAGGTAAATACAATGAAACTTAACAATATATTCAGAGGAATCGTTCTTACAGCCGTTATCGGTTCTGCGGTGACGGGGTGTACTGAGCAGATCAAGTTTGGAGATTCCTTCATAGAAAAGACTCCGGGTGGCGATGTTACCATTGATACCATCTTCAATAGTGCAGAATATACCCAGCAGTTTTTGACCGGTATTTATAAGAACCAGTACTACGGTCTGCCTTTCAAGGCGGGTGACGATAACTCCCACAGTTACTTCAGTGGTCAGATTGAGGCGATGTCAGACTGCTGGCACAATCCTACATCGTCAGTTGCTATCTATAATCTGGTGTATGGTGATTACATGACAGCAGCCAGCAGCAATTCCATCTATGGTTTTGACAAGGAGAATATCTGGGAGATGGTGCATGCCTGCTACCTCCTTATAGAGAATATCGACCGTGTGCCTGATATGGATGAGGCTACCAAAAAGCAGTATGTGGCTGAGGCGAAGTGCCTGATAGCATCTTCCTACTTCAACCTCTTCCGCATGTACGGCGGTCTGCCTCTGGTTACTCACTCATACGATGTAAACGGAGATAAGCTGGATGCGCCACGTGCTTCGGTAGAGAAGACACTCAATTTCATTCTCAAGCTTTATGATGAGGCTATCAATTCAGGAGCCCTTCCTTTTGCTTATTCTGATGATGATGTCACTACCATGAAGGCACACTGGACCAAGGCAGCTGCCATGGCGATGAAGTGCCGTGTACTGCAGTTTGCTGCTTCTCCATTGTTCAACGACGACCAGCCATATTACAGCGGCAAGTATTCCATGGAGAATGCGAGTCAGGACAGTCTGGCTTGGATGGGTGGCAAGAAGCCTGAGTTGTGGCAGCAGTGCAAGAAGGCATGTGAAGACTTCTTCAATGAGAATGCCAACAACGGCAATCCTTACCATCTCGTAGAACCTACAGCCCAGACTACCGAGGCTTATCGCTTTGCCTATCGCTTTGCGTATATCAGCCAGGCTAGTCCGGAGGTCATCTTCGAGACCCGAGTTACCGACAACAACCACAACTCCAAGTATTGCTGGGCGGCACGTCAGTATATGCGTACCCTCGACCGCCAGGCTTATTGCCCTACCCAGGAGTTCGTAGAGATGTTCCCTTGGGCTGATGGCAAGCCATTCAACTGGGAGGAGACCGAGAAGGCTGGCGAATTGGACCACATGTTCATCAAGGGTGACAGAAAGATAGGCAAGCAGGAACTGCAGAACGTGAAATATACCCGCGACCCTCGTCTTTATGAAACTGTAAGTGTGAACGGGCAGCGCGACAAAGTGAACGTGGGCGACGGTAAGTCAACCGGTCAGAATGTAGAGTTGTATGTGGGTGGTACCAATGCCGGTACAGATCCAGACAATTGTGTGGGTGCTTTTGCTACAGGCTATTTCCACAACAAGTACATTGCCGACGGAATCACCGGTTCTGCCTACGAGCGCGAGAAGCCACACTGGGTAGAGATGCGTCTTTCCGACCTCTATCTCATCTATGCCGAGGCTCTGCTTCAGGCTGACGGCAACAATGTCAAGGCTTTGGAATACATCGACAAGATCCGTGCCCGTGTAGGTTTGAAGGGACTTGCGGAATGTAACCCATCAGAGAATCTTACCACCAACAAGGAGAATCTTCTGGAAGAGTTGCTGCGCGAGCGTGCCTGCGAGCTGGGATTCGAGAACACCCGCTTCTTCGATATGAAGCGCTATAAGAGAGCCGACCTCTTCAGCCGCACGCTCCATCGTCTGGTTATCTACCGCCAGGTGAAGGATGATGCTACGGGCGAGTGGAAGACCTCTACCAACAAGTGGTATAATGGCGACAGAACCAACAAGAAGCTGAACAAGGACAATGATGCCTGGTATGAGCCATCTCATTTTGAGTATAAGCGCCTGCCTATCACCACGGGAGCCCGTGCATGGTGGAATGGATTCGATGTAAAGTGGTATCTGTTCCCATTCCCACAGACCGAGGTATTGAAGGGTTATCTCGTTCAGAACCCAGGCTGGTAATCCCGCCGGAGGTTATCTCTTGAGTAAAGGTTACTTGATTAAAGTTACAGATTAAAAAAGTAAATTCGATGAAAAATAATAAGAATGCTGTACTGATGGCGATGGCTCTCCTGAGCCTGCCAGCTTCAGCACAAGTCAAAATAGATACCATTGCTCCTCATCGCTATGCGGCTCAGAGCATCGATGTGGGTGCCAATGTGAACTTATCCCGCGAGCAGTCAACTTCAGCAGTGTCTGTCATCACCAGCGAGAGTACCAACAAGCGCAGCGCCAAGAATATCGGCAACTCTATCCTGGGACAGGGTTCCGGCCTGATTTCACTGCAGAATTCCGGCAACTATGCCGGCATCAATCCTACCTTCTACATCCGCGGCATGCAGAGTCTGGATGGCAATACCCCACTTTTCGTGGTAGATGGTATCGAGCGTGATATCCAGTATATCTCTGCCGAGGAAGTAGAGAGCGTATCCGTATTGAAGGATGCTGCTGCCACTGCACTCTATGGCTACAAGGGTGCCAACGGCGTGGTGCTCATCACTACCAAACGCGGTAAGTTCAATTCCAAGAAAATCAAGGTGAATCTGGACCATGCCATCAATTTCATGGCTCACAAGCCTAAGTTCGTGGATGCGCAGACCTATGCCAAGGCGATGAACGAGGCTTATGCCAACGACGGCTTCAAGAACCCTAGATATACCCAGGAAGAGGTGGATGCCTTCGGATCAGGCAAATATCCTTATCTCTATCCTAACGTTAACTGGGTGGATGAAACCTTCCGCAACCACAGCGTTACCAATATGCTCAACGCTTCGTTTACGGGCGGTGGCGAGAAGTTCAAGTACTATGCCTTGCTCGACCTGCAGTATGACAATGGGTTCGTGAAGAATCCGGATACCCACGAGGGATATTCTACCAATAATAAATATGTGAAGGGCAACCTGCGCATGAATATGGATATGATTCTCTCGAAGAATACTACCATGAAGGTGAACCTCCTGGGTGTGCTCGCCGAGTCGAATGCTCCAGGCAATTCTGCCAAGTTGTGGGATATGGTCTATGGCCTGCCTTCTGCTGCCTTCGCCGTGAAGGGCGAGGATGGTAAGTGGGGTGGTAACTCTACCTGGGCGGGTACCGTTAACCCTGTGGCGCAGTCGCAGGATGCCGGTTACTCCAGAAATCACAACCGTGGTATCTATACCGACCTCACTATCCGCCAGGAACTCCCTGCGGTATTGAAGGGTCTGGCTGTTCAGGGCCGCATCGCTTACGACCATTTCTCCAACATCTACGAGAATTATAGCAAGACATACGTATATGGAAGTCCTACGGTAGTCGACTGGTTGGATGGCAAACCTCAGTTGGGCAAGGCATTCACGGGTGGTTCTGAGAGCGATCTCGGTGCCTCTATCTCCACCAACAGCTTCACCCGCCGTTTCCATGCCGATGCCAGTGCCGACTATCAGAATACCTTCGACGCCCACAGCATCTACAGCCAGTTGAAGTACGATTACGAGTTCAGCGATGAGTTTGCCATCAACAGTACGCTCTATCGCCAGAACATCAGCTGGTACACCCACTATGGTCTGCTCGACCGTTACTTCCTCGACCTTGCCCTGGTAGAATCCGGTTCCAACCGTCTGGCTCCTGGCAGTAAGTGGGCGTTGTCGCCTACGGTATCAGCAGCTTGGGTACTCTCCAAGGAGAACTTCATGAAGAATCTCAACTGGGTGGATTTCCTCAAGCTCCGTGCTTCCTACGGCATTATCCAGACCGACATCCTGCCTGAGAGCGGATGGATGTACTATATGCAGCAGTATCAGACAACTGGTGGTACCTATCCGTTCAACAGCGGTTTCCAGAGTGATTTCGGCAGAACCTATCTTGATGCCATTGCCACTTCCGGTCTGACCCATGAGAAGGCAGCCAAGTTCAATGCCGGTGTAGATGCCACCCTCTTCGGTGGTCTCGATTTCAGCTTTGATGGTTTCTACCAGCGCCGTTCCAACATCTGGGTATCTACCGCAGGCAAGTATTCTTCAGAGTTGGGTGTGGATGCTCCATACGAAGGTGATGGTATCGTGGATAGCTGGGGTTGGGAGGCAAGTCTCGACTACAACAAGCAGATTGGCGACGTGAAGTTCAACATCGGTGCCAACATCGATTACTATCGCAGCCAGATCAAGGAGCAGGATGAGGCTCCTAAGCTCTATCCTAACCTGGTAAGCACCGGCCATCGCGTAAGCCAGCTCTTCGGCTACAAGGCTATCGGCTTCTTCAAGGACCAGGCAGACATCGATGCTTCCAAGCCACAGCTTCTGGGCAGCACTCCTCGTCCGGGCGACATCAAGTATGAGGATGTGAACGGGGACGGACAGATTGATACCAACGACAAGACTGCCATCGGATATTCTACCGTGGCTCCAGAAATCTACTACAATATCCATTTGGGAGTAGAGTGGAAGGGACTGGGCGTAGATGCGATGTTCCAGGGCACAGGTCGTTATAGCGGCGTGCTTTCTACCAAGAGTATGTACAAGCCACTGGTGGGCAACACCACCATCTCTCAGTACTACTACGACAACCGCTGGACTCCTGAGACAGCCGGCACAGCCAAGTTCCCGGCGCTGAGCTCAACCAGCAATGCCAACAACTACAATACAAACACCCTCTGGATGTTTGACCGCTCATTCTTCAAGCTTCGCAACATCGAGGTTTATTACAACTTCCCTAAGGCGATGCTCGCCAAGACCAAGCTCCTGAATGCAGCCAAGTTGTATGTACGTGGTGTAGATTTGTTTAGCTTCGACCATCTCGATGAGTCAGATCCTGAGGTATTCGGTGCAACCAATCCTCTGAATCGCAGCATCGTGGCTGGTTTGTCAGTAACATTCTAATTATCTTAAAGTAGAACAATAATGAAAACAAATAAATTAGTATATGGTCTGTTCGGACTCATGGCGCTGGCATCTTGCAGCGATAAGATGGATTACAGCGAGACGGTAGTCAAGGATAAGGATTATGTGATTCAGACCTTTGAGAAGGTGGGTGGTTTCATGACCGATATCTACAATTATGCAGACTATGATTATGGTCAGAACTTTGGCGGAGGCATGCTTGCCTCTGCCACCGACGAGAGTGTTTACTCCGTGAGCGGTACCAGCATCGAGACCTTCTATAACGGCAGCTGGAGCCCATCCAACGCCCAGGGTTCGCTCTGGAGCAATATGTATAAGGGCATCAAGACCTGCAATGTGGTGTTGAAGGATTTCCAGGACTTGAAGTTCGAGGATTTCGAGCTCAATGCCGACTATCAGCAGCAGATGTTCCGTTACGAGAACTATAAGTGGGAGGCCCGCTTCTGGCGTGCTTACTTCTATTTCAATCTCGTTCGCCAGTATGGTGGTGTGCCTGTCATCGACCCTGAGATGGCGGCAGCTGATGTCAACAATCAGCCTCGCAAGTCATCTGATGAGGTGTTCCAGTACATCTTCGATGAATGTGATGCCGTGAAGGACAGCATCATCAAGGATTACTCTGACCTGGGAAGCATGGCATTGAGTACTGCCGAGGATGGACGTGCCAACAACCTGACCGTTCTTGCCCTCAAGGCTCGTGCAGCGCTCTATTGGGCAAGTCCGCTCTTCAATCCTTCAGGCGATAAGGAGCGTTACCACAAGGCTGCTCTCTATACCAAGGAATTGCTGGATGCCTGTCAGGCAAGAGGCATGAAGCTTGCTGCCAAGTATGCTGATCTCTGGTCAACCAATAATTACAAGGATGCCGACAAGAAGTGCGAAATCATCTTCGGTCGCCGTATCTATGGTACCAAGATTTCTTCTACCGATCCATCTGATAATATGGTAGAAAGCTACAACTATCCGTTTGGTATCGATATGGCAAAGGCTAGTTATTCAGCTTCCGGTAGAAACTGCCCATCCCAGAACCTGGTGGATGCCTACGAGATGAAGGCTACGGGTAAGGGTATCAACGAGGCTGGCAGCGGTTATGATGAACAGAATCCATACGCAGGCCGTGACCCTCGCTTCGAGTTGACCATCGCCAAGAACGGTGATATATGGCCTACTGCAGCCCGATATAACAAGGCTAAGCTGCAGACCTATTATGGCGGCGTGAATGCCGAGCCGTTGGTGGGTGCTACTCCTACGGGTTACTATCTGAAGAAGTTGCTGCATGGTGACATCGACCTTACTTCAAAGACCAAGAAGCAGGGCGACTATCATACTTGGGTTACCTATCGTCTGGGTGAGTTCTATCTCAACTATGCTGAGGCTGCATTCAAGTATCTGGGCAGCGCCACTGCTACAAGTGCCGATCTCCCTATGTCGGCAGACGAGGCTGTGGACAAGATTCGCCAGCGTGCCGGAATGCCTGATTTCCCTACTTCGTTGAGCAATGAGGAGTGGTGGAGCAAGTATCAGAACGAGCGCATGGTAGAGTTGGCTTTCGAGGGTCATCGCTTCTGGGATGTGCGCCGCTGGAAGGAGGCTGACAAGTTCTTCAAGAACATTCAGGAGATGAAGATTACCAGGAACGATGATGGTTCCTTCACCTATACCCGTGAAACCGTACAGCGCCAGTGGGATGACAAGATGTATCTCTTCCCAATCCCTAACGACGTGATGCTGAAGCACGAGAAGTATGGACAGAAGTGGGAGCAGAATCCAGGCTGGTAATTTATAATTATAAGAATAAAAAAACTCGTTGGTAAAGAAGCCAACGAGTTTTTTTTGTAATCTATTTGGCAGGCAATCTTTACTTGCCATACTTGCTAGGCGCTATTCCATACTTGTTCTTGAAGCACTTATAGAAATAGGTGGAATCGGAGAAGCCAACCTTTTCGCTGATTTCTGATACCGTGTATTCGCCTTCCAGCAGGAACTTGGCGGCAATGCGCAGACGCTCGTTCTGGATATAGATGTTTGGCGAAACACCCATGATGCTCTTCGTGCGGTTATATACCGTGGTACGGCCCAGGCAGAGCAGCTCGGCAAGGCGGTCTACATTGAAGTTGTTGTCGCCGATATGCTGTGCCACGATTGCCTCCAGCTTGTCCTTGAACTTCTTGTCCAGGGTTGACATCAGGAGGGTTGGCTCATTCTTCTTGAGCTCCTTCACAGGCTTGATCAGGATGGCTTCTCCGCCTGACGTCTGCTCTGGGTTCTCTTGCGGAGCATTCTCTTGCAGGGTCTCTTCCTGAAGCTTCGCCTTCTCCTCAGCCTGCTGCTTCGCCTTCAGGTCCATAGCCACAAACTGCAGGGCTCGGGCGATGAAGAGCTTGAAGTTGCAAGGCTTCACCATATAGTCATCTACGAAGTTCTTGTATGCCTTCAGTATATGGCTGGTATCATCAAAGGCGGTCAGCATGATGACCGGGATATTCTGCGTCTCCGGATCCGCCTTCATGTTGCTTACAATCTCGTAGCCGCTCATTTCCGGCAGCTGGATGTCGCTGATGAGCAGGGCTGGCTTAATCTTCCGGATATTCTCGTAACCCGTCTTGCCATTCATGAATGTTTCCACATGGAAATAGACCGACAGCTCCGACTTGATCTGTTCCAGCATGTCCGGATCGTCTTCTATCACCATCACGGTAACGTTGTTGATGGCTTTCGGAGTCATCTCCTTCACAATCATGTCTATCTCGTCCTTGTCGATGCTGTGGTCGTCCAGCGCCTTCTTCTCGATGATATCCTCCGGCTGATACTTGCCGGCATCGTCTGGCAGGGCAAGGCAGAAGCGGCTGCCTCCGAGATTCCGGGAACGCTGATAGGTGAGCGAACCCTTGTGGATTTCTGCCATCTTATGCGCCGTATAGAGACCGATGCCCATACCGCCCTTGGAAGCATAGCCGTGCATGAATGGCTTGAAGAGGTCAGCCTCTCTTTCCGGCTTGATGCCCGGACCGTTGTCTTCTACCGAGAAGAATACGATGTCGTTCTCCAGATAGAGTCTTACGCTGATGATGCCCCTGTCCGGGGTATATTTCACGGCGTTGCTCAGCAGGTTATAGACGATGGTTTCCACCTTTTCCTGGTCGAAGAGTATCTCGTGGTTGCTGGTCCAAGGAGTGAAACTCATGGTGATGTTCTTCTGCTTGGCTACGGTATAGAAATCATTGTAGATGGTGCGCACGAAACCGATGATTTCGCCCTTTTCTACATTCAGCTTCATATTGCCCGTATTGATCTTGCGGAACTCCATCAGCTGGTTGATGAGTCGCTGCAGTCGCTTGGTTCCTCTGGAGAGAGTATAGATGGTGTTCTTGGAAGCATAGCCTTCTCCCTTGGTCATCATCTTTTCCACGGCACTCTGGATGATGGCGAGCGGGGTGCGGAACTCATGAGAGATATGGGTGAAGAAGTTGATTCGGAAATCAGACATCTGTTTCTCCAATGCAATCTGCTGGTTCAGCTCGAAGTTTCTCAGCCATGAACGGTAGTAGAGTACTCCGGCTCCGCTGATGATGAGCAGATAGATGCACCACGCCCATACCGTATTGTACCAAGGCTGGCAGATGGTGATGTGCAGCAAGGTTTCCTCGCTCCACTGGTTGCTGCCTATACGGGTACGGATATGTAGGGTGTAGCTGCCTGGGTTCAGGTCGCTGAACTCGGCATGGTTGATGCTGGTCATCGGGCGCCAGGTCTTGTCTATTCCCTCCAGATAGTACTGGTACATCGCATTCTGGATGTGCGGATAATCGAAGTTGGAGAAGTGAAGTGTGAGCGAATTCTTGTCGTGTGGTAGGCTGATTTCCCGTGTATAGTTCAGCGCCTTGGTCAGGAATTGCTCGTTTTCTGCTTCGTATATCGAGATACCATTGATGGCGAGGTCGGTGATGACTGCCTTCATCTTAGCTGGTGGCATGCTGATGGTGCGGGATGGCTGGATGAAGATCATACCGTCGGAAACACCGAATACCAGTCTGCCATCATTCAGCTTGGTGGCGCAGTTCTCCGTAAAGTTGTTGCTGAAGATGGTGCGTCCTATCTGGAACGAACGGATATCATTAGTCTTGGCGTTGAGACGGGAGATTCCTTCCTCTGTACCAATCCAGATATTGCCGTAGTTGTCTTCCTCCAGCGAGCGGGTATTGTTGTCGGTGAGTCCTTTGCTGGTATCAAACAGCTCGTATTTCAGTTCCCCGGTCTTCTCGTTGTAGCTGCATTTCAGTATACCTCCTGTTGCTGCAAACCACAGTTTTCCGTCATGTGCCTCGATGCCGCAATTGATTTCGCTTACCGGCAGCTTTCCGTTTTCATCGCTGAAGCGGAGGAACTTCTGGGCTGTAATCTTCTTTTCTACAGTATTCACCATCAGGATGCCATTGTTGCTGCATATCCAGAGTCTGCCTTTGTGGTCCAGAAGCAGATCATGGATTTGGGCTTCCTTGCCGTTTGCATTCAGAAACTGCTCGAATTTCCGTGGCTGCTGCCCCGTAGTCTGTGGAGTGATGAGCAGACCTTCTCCCCAGGTGGCAATCCAGGCTCTTCCCTGCTTGTCGAAGATGGTCTTGTAGAAGGATGCGCTTGGAGCATAGTGGTTCTTCTCATATTTCCAATATCTTACATTGTCAATGTAGATGCCGTCGCCCTTGGTGGCTATCCATTTCTTGCCCTGCGGGTCGATGGCATAGTCATAGACGCAGGCGTCGGTCTGCATTTCCAACGTACGCTGTTGGGTTCTGGCATCATAGATGTAAGTCATGTTGGCGCGGGTAGTAACGGCGAGCCTGTCATTACCTATGTTGCTGACATGGCGCACGTAGTTGCTCCATTCCCGGTTGATATTTGGTTCTATCTTGACATGCTCTGTGTTGAGATCCTTTAGTTCACGGCAGCAATATACGCCCTCTCCCGTACAGATCCAGATGCATCCGCTTCGGTCGATGAATACGCTCAGCAGGAAGTTGGAGTGGAAGAGTGAATTCTTGTCAGCTGTTGAGAAGTGCTGGAGTTCATCTTCCTTCGGGTTGTAGATGAAGAGTCCGTTGCCATAAGATACGATGTATACATTTCCGAGGGCATCTTCGGCAGCCACGAAGTTCTTGTCTCTACCGTTGATGTAAGCCTTGTCGTCCAGCAGATGGAATTTTCTGAAGAGGTTTCCCTTCTTGCTGAACAGGTAGGTGTTTCCCTTCTTGTCGTAAAGAAACTCATAGGATTTGAGAAAGGTTTTCGACATGGCATTCGGTATCTGGATGGCTGGCTTGTGGAAGATGCCGGTTTTCAGGTTCATGGCGAAAGTTTCTTCCTGGGTAAAGATATACCATTCTCCCTGCCAGAAGAAGGAGGCGCGCGATTTACCCACATATCCCACCATGGATGGAAGATGGGATTTCCGGACGAGTTTGCCCGAGTTGTCATAAAGGAAGGCATCGCCCTTGTCGGTCAGCACGGCAATATGATTGCCGTCAGTAGTCAGGGTGATGATGTGCTGGTTCTTGAGCATCAGATGGCTCTTGCCATCAGGGGTGATGCGGTTAAGACCTTTATCGGATGCGATCCATACATTCTGTTTGGCGTCTTCTGTCATCTGTAGCTGATGATCGCCTATCAGTTTGCCATTCTTTGTAGTATAATCTGTGGCTTGAAACTTTCCGTTGCTATAAGTCAGGTATCTGGCTCCGAAATCTTCAGAAAAGAGCCACATGCCATTCTGGCTCTTGAATCGGTTTTTCAAGAGCGTAGCATTCTCCTTATCGAAATAATCGGAAAAATGAGCTGTTTCCAGGTCGAAGCAGCAGAGAATATTAGATGGATTGTAGCCCCAGATGAGTCCGTGTTTCTCGTCGTTGATGAGCTGGGAGATGGAGTGGTGACTCTTTTGCCCGGAGTTCTTGCTGAGATAGGTGAAGTTGATAAACTGATAGCCATCATATCGGCTCATACCGTTCGGGGTACCGAGCCAGATAAATCCATCTCTATCCTGGATGATATCGTTCACCGTATTGCACGACAAGCCATCCTTAGCCGAGAGTCGCTTCCCGTCTAATTTGATGCTGCCGAATGCCTGCAGAGGCAGCAGCCAAATGCTGATGATTCCTGCTATATATAATAAGGTGTAGAATGTCTTTTTGTTTCTTTTCATTTGATAGGTCGTTTGATTTTTCTGCAAAAATACGATAAAATCCTTAGACTACAAAACAAAAAGAAAGAGAAAATGTAATGTGAAAAGCAAAAAATGGGCAAAAGGCAAAAAATAAAGGTGAATGGTCAAAATATAAAGTATAGTCGGCAAGAATAAGTGTATTTTTGCTTTGACATCTCCCGGTAGAAGGTATCGCTTTTTTCTTCTCATACAGAAAACTGTAAGAATGGAATAATGGAGAATTGTATGATAGTTCTCTTCTTTGGATAATATTACTAGGTAGATGAAGCGGATTATGTGTACTTTTGTAACAGAATTATAAAACAATAAACAACTATCATCATGCAAATCAAACAAATGTTATTTCCGATGATGAGTATGGTGCTGAGTATGGCTCCCTGCTCTCATCTCCATGCACAAGGACAGACTCCGGTATCGCAGATGGAGAAGCTGGATCGTGGCTTGGTGGCTTTGCCTGCCCAAAACCAGGGAATCTTCCTCAGTTGGCGATTGCTGGGTACGGATAGCAAACACGTATTCTTCGATGTGGAGAGGGATGGAAAGATTATCGCCCATCAGGTGAAGCTGACCAATTATACAGACCGGAAAGGTTCCTCTGCCAATACCTATCGGATCATCACTTATCAGAAAGAACCCAGGATGGATGCTCCGGCTGAAAGAGAAGTTTCGAAGGCGGTGAAGCCATGGAACGATCTCTATCGCTCCCTGCCCATCAACCGTCCTGCCGGCGGTGTCACTCCCGATGGAAAATCCTACGAATATACCCCCAACGACTGTAGCATGGGCGATGTGGATGGGGATGGAGAATACGAAATCATCCTGAAATGGGACCCAACCAATTCGCATGACAATTCGCACAATGGATATACGGGAGAAGTCATCTTCGACTGCTATAAGCTGGATGGAACCCAACTCTGGCGCATCAATCTGGGTAAGAATATCCGTGCCGGTGCTCACTATACCCAGTTCCTGGTCTATGATTTCGATGGCGATGGCAAGGCGGAGATGATCTGCAAGACATCGACGGGTTCGGTAGATGCCAAGGGAAAGTTTGTGAGCGATGCGGCTACGGATGCCGGAATCCGAGAACTGGACAATGCTGCCGATTATCGCAATTCGAGTGGTCGCATTATGGCAGGTCCCGAACTGCTTACAGTCTTTAATGGCGAAACCGGAAAGGCGATGCATACCATCTGGTATCAGCCCAACCGAGCCTTCGGTACAGGCCGGCAGGTGGAAGAGGGAGAGCATCTGGAGGACGGATTTCCTGCCTATTCTTCAGTCTGGGGCGATAAGAACAACTATGGCAACCGTGGCGAGCGATACCTTGCCGGTGTGGCTTTCCTGGAGGGTGCCGACAAGCAGCCAAGTGCCGTGATGTGCCGTGGCTATTATACCCGCTCTTATCTCTGGGCGGTAGATTTCGACGGAAAGGAACTCAAGACCAAATGGCTCCATGCTTCGCTGACTCCCAACGACTGGAAGGTAACCGATGCCGATGGAAAGGTACTGAAGGAGGCTCATGGATGTAAGAATACGGCTTATGCCCAGGGTGCTCACAGTCTGGCTGTGGGCGATGTGGATGGGGATGGATGTGACGAGATTACCTACGGATCTGCAGCCATCAACCATGATGGAACCTTGTTGTATTCTACCGGATTGGGACATGGCGATGCGCAGCATCTTGCTGATCTGGATCCCGACCGACCGGGATTGGAATATTATATGGTACACGAAGAATATCCCTACGGTTCTGATCTGCGGGATGCACGAACAGGCGAAATTCTGTTCCGTACACTCGATAAGGATGATACCGGAAGAGGATTGGCTGCTGATGTCGATGCTCAGCATCGGGGATATGAACTTTGGTGTTCGGATGCTCCTGTTGTAAGAGACATCAAGGGTAAGCCTATTTCGGCAGAAACATCTTTATCCTATAAGAAGAATCATGAAGCTGATCATTTCAGAAGTAATGAGAAAACGAGTTTCAGAGCTGTTTCCAGAATGCCGGCAATGAACTTCCGGATCTATTGGGATGGCGACTTGCAGGATGAACTTCTGGCAAACGGCCGTCCTCCTCATTTCCCTCCTTATCTCCAGAAATGGAACGGAAAGGAAGCGGTGGCGTTGCCTTTGAGCAATGGCAAGCAACTGTATGAGATGGGCAACTCGGTGAGTTGCAACTGGTCGAAGGCGACTCCTAATCTACAGGCTGATCTCTTCGGCGACTGGCGAGAGGAAGTCATCTATTGGGATAAGAGCGATGCCTCGCATCTCAATATCTTCACCACCAATATCCCTACGGACTATCGGGTTCCAACCCTGATGCACGACCATATCTATCGGATGGGAGTGGCCTGGCAGAATGTAGGCTATAACCAGCCTCCGCATCTGGGGTATTATCTGCCCGATCATGCTGAGAAGATTCAGAAATAAGAATTTGAAATAAAAAAAGAGATTCTGACAAAATAGAGATGTATCTGATACGTTTATTAAGATATAAGGAAATACAGAGAATATAAGATATAAAGCGATAAAGGATATGAAAAGAATATTATTCGCCCTATCATTGATGGCGGCAACTACCGCTTCCTTTGCCCAGGTGGCAAAACCAATGGAAGATGTCAACAAAGTTATCGACAATACCGCGGATAGTCTGAACAAGGCGATGACCGCACGAATCCAACCGGGAACCAGTCGCAAGGGCAACAACCCGGTACTCTTCCTGATTGGTAACTCAACCATGCGCAATGGTACTCTGGGTAATGGAAACAATGGTCAGTGGGGCTGGGGTTACTACGAGCACGAGTTCTTCGATGCCAATAAGATTACGGTAGAAAACCAGGCGCTCGGAGGTATGAGCAGCCGCACCTTCTACAACCGTCTCTGGCCGGATGTGCGCAAGGGTATCAAGGCAGGCGACTGGGTAATTATCTCCATCGGTCATAACGACAATGGACCGTATGATAGTGGCAGGGCACGTGCCAGCATCCCTGGCATCGGCAAGGATTCGCTCAATGTCACCATCAGGGAGACTGGTGTCAAGGAAACCGTTTATACTTATGGTGAATACATGCGCAAATACATCAACGACTGTAAGTCGCTGGGTGCTCATCCTATTCTGATGTCTCTCACTCCATGTGATGCCTATGATGAGAATGATAAGATAGTTCGTGTCAATAAAACCTTCGGATTGTGGGCAAAGCAGGTGGCTGAGCAGGAGCATGTACCTTTTGTTGATTTGAATGAGATTTCTGCAGCTAAGCTTGATAGCTATGGTCATTGGAAGGAGAAGTATCATTTCTTCAAGGATCATATCCATACCTCCCGCTTCGGAGCAATGATGAATGCCCGTTCGGCTGCAGAGGGATTGGCAGAGAGCAAAGACCCAAATCTGGCTCCTTTGCAGGCGATGATGATCAATGTAGCTTTGCCTACAGAGGATTTCAAGCGCGAGCCTGGCAAACCAGTTGTCTTCTTCACAGGCGACAGCACCGTGAAGAATGCCGATAAGGATGAAGACGGCATGTGGGGCTGGGCATCTCAGGCTTACACCATCTTCAATCCAAAGAAGATCACCTGTGTGAATGCAGCCAAGGCGGGTCGCAGTTCCCGTTCTTATCTCAATGAGGGAAGATGGGATAAAGTATATAACAGTCTTCAGCCGGGCGACTACGTGCTCATCGAGTTCGGTCACAACGACATCTGTTCCTTGACCGATAAGAAGATGCGTGGTTCCATTCCTTGTGCCAAGGATACCTGTCATGTTTATCAGATGGAAGAGAGCAAGCAGTATGAGGTGGTTTATTCTTTCGGCTGGTACCTGAAGAAGTTTATCCAGGATGTGCGAGAGAAGGGAGCTACCCCAATCCTCGTTTCCCTGACTCCTCGTAACGAGTGGCCTAACGGAAAGATGGAGCGCCGCAACGATAGCTATGGAAAATGGTATCGTGAGGTGGTAGCTGAGACGGGCGTTGCCTTCCTCGACCTCCACAACATCGCTGCCGATTCATACGATAAGATAGGCAAGGAAAAGGTGAAGGCATATTACAAGAAGGATCATACCCACACCAGTCTGAAGGGTGCCCAGCACAATGCCAAGTGCGTGGCGAAGGGCTTGAAGAAGATGAAGAGCCCATTGGCTAAGTATCTGAAGTAAAATGATAATTTACAATCAATAAAGATATCATCAGATGAAGACAAAATATATTTTAGTAACAGCTCTTTTGGCTCTGGCCTCTATGGTTGGAACCAATGCCCAGAGTTTTGATATTGATATGACCAAGGTGCAGCCTGTTTATTCCGCAGAGAATGGACAGGGATATGATATCGTGGCTGCACCAAAAGCTAAGAGTAATGCCCCTTTCTTCTATTCTGTGAAGGTGGCAGATGGCAACTATAAGGTCACCGTGGTGCTCGGTTCTAAGAAGAAAGCAGGCAAGACTGTGGTTCGTGCCGAGAACCGAAGACTGATGCTCGATGAGGTGAGTACCAGGAAGGGGGAGTTCAAGACTTTCTCCTTCGTCGTGAACAAGCGTTCTCCTTATATTACCGATAAAATGAACGTAAAAATCAAACCTCGCGAGAAGGAGACGTTTACCTGGGATGAGAAGCTGACCTTGGAGTTTACGGGTGCTGCCCCAGCTGTAAAGAGCATCAAGGTGGAACCGGCTCCTGCTGAAACCACCACCGTTTTACTCTGTGGCAACTCTACGGTAGTAGATCAGTTTACAGAGCCATACGCTTCCTGGGGGCAGATGATTACCCGTTGGTTCGGTCCGGAGGTGGCTATCTCAAACCATGCCGAAAGCGGATTGACAGCAGGTTCTTTCCTCGCTTCCAACCGTCTGGACAAGGTATTGGCGATGATGAAGAAGGGCGATTATGTCATCTGTGAGTTCGGACACAATGACCAGAAGGAGAAGTATGCAGGCAGTGGTGCTTGGTATAATTTCTCTTTCAATCTGAAGAAATTCATCGACGAGGTTCGCAAGAAGGGTGGCAACATCATCTTCGTAACTCCTACCCAGCGCCGCCGTTTTGATGATGCTACCCATAGCAAGATTCTGGAAACTCATGGCGATTATCCTGATGCCATGAGAGCTGTGGCTAAGAGAGAGGATGTTCCTGTCATAGAACTCCACGATATGACCCGCACTTTCTTCGAGACTTTGGGTTATGAGAACAGCAAGAAATCGCTGGTTCACTATCCGGCAAATACTTATCCCAAACAGACTAAGGCTCTGGAGGATAACACCCACTTCAATCCATACGGAGCCTACGAGGTGGCAAAGATGGTGGTGATGGGAATGAAGCAGCTCAAACTGCCTATCGTGAAGTATCTACGCAGTGACTGGAAGGACTACAATCCTGCCCAGCCAGATGATTTCAATCAATTCGTGTGGTATCCATCCGTGAATCAGGATGTAACCAAGCCGGACGGAAATTAATAAAATGAATTTGAAATGAATAAAAAAACAATACTTTTCGCCTCGTTGCTATTGGGCGGTTTGCCTTTGATGGGAACCCTTTCGACTGATGCAGCGGTGCGCGATACAATCAGTATCAACCAGGGATGGCAGTTCCATCGCGGAGATGTGAAGAATATAGATGAGTTGAAAACAACTCAGGGGGATGATGACGTGGTAAATCTGCCTCATGATTTCCTGATCGGTCAGGACTGGGTGGCTCCTGATGCCAGCGAACGTCCTGACAATAGTGATGCCGGAAGCAATGTGCGCAGCCGATTGAGTCCGCGTGGCTTTAAGGAGATGGGCATCGGCTGGTATCGCTATCAGTTGACTCCGAAGGATGAATGGAAGGGAAAGCGCATCGTGCTCGATTTCCAGGGCATCATGCTGGTGGGAGATGTCTATCTAAATGGAAAGCGTATCGGAGGTACCGATTATGGGTACCTCGGTTTCGATATCGATCTGAGCAAGCTCCTGAAATGGGGCGAGGCTAACGAGATAACCGTTAAGGCAGATACCCGCAATCCTAATAATTCCCGTTGGTTTACGGGTGCCGGTCTCTATCGTGATGTCAATCTCATCATCACCGACAAGGATCTGTACTTCCCTCGCCATCCTCTCTTTATCCGCACCCAGGATAACAAAGAGGTGAAAATCAAGGCAGAGATTATCAACCAGCAGAAGCTGGCAAAAGGACAGGGAAAGGCTGTTATTCCTGTAGAGGTTCGTATTCTGGATGCCGATGGCAAGGTGGTGGCTCAACAGAAGAATAACATCGATTTCAATGCCAAATGGCGTGACAGAGAATATGAGTTGCCTGCCATCTCTCTGGAGAACGCCCAACTGTGGTCGCCAGATACACCTTATTTATATACTGCCGAGGTGACACTCTATAATCAGGATGGAAAGGTGGCTGATCAGATTAAAGAACAGTTTGGCGTGCGCACCATCGAAATCGTTCCGCAGAAGGGTTTGCTGGTGAATGGCAAGAAGGTCTTGCTGAAGGGCTATGCCAACCATCATACCCTCGGTGCCCTGGGTGCAGCTGCCTATCCTCGTGCCATCGAGAAGCGACTCAAGCTGATCAAGGAGTTCGGCATGAACCATATCCGCTCTTCTCATAATCCATACAGCGAGGATTTCCTGAAGCTCTGCGATAAGTATGGCATCCTGGTGGTGGATGAACTTTACGACAAATGGCTTACTCAGTATGCCGGCGGCAGAGTGGAGTGGGAGAGCCTTTGGCAGAAAGACATTCCGGAATGGGTAAAGCGGGATAGAAACCATCCTTCGGTTATCCTTTGGAGTCTGGGTAACGAGTTGCAGCAATACAGCAATCTGCCTTTCAATGATTGGGGTGTTACCGCCTATAAAATCCAGAAGGAGTTGCTGCACCGTTATGACGATACCCGACTGACGACCGTGGCGATGCATCCGCGCTACCGCAATCTGGAGACAGATTCCATTCCAGCCGATCTGGCGGTGGCTACCGAGGTAAACTCCTACAACTATCGCTATATGTACTTCCCAGGTGATATGAAGCGCTATCCTGAAAAGACCTTCTATCAGAGCGAGGCGAGTGTGGCTGCGATGGGACCAAACTTCTATGAGATGGATCTCGACAAGGTGTTGGGCCTGGCTTATTGGGGAGCCATCGATTACCTGGGCGAGAGTATGGGATGGCCTGTCAAGGGATGGAACCAGGGTGTGTTCGATCTTTCTCTCCAGCCAAAGCCGGATGCTTATTTCGTGAAGAGTATGTTTAAGGATGAGCCAACCGTTCATATCGGTGTTATCGAGAAATCGGGCGGCAATATCCAGTGGAATGGCATCAATGTTTCTGCCGGAAAGCTCTCAGAAAACTGGAACCGTGAGGCAGGCGAGCAGGTTTCGCTCTATACCTATACCAATGGCGACGAGGTGGAACTCTTCCTCAATGGCAAGAGTCTGGGTGTGAAGAAGAACAGTAACGACCCTAAGCTCCGTGCCCGAATCAAGTGGGACAACATCGCCTATGCACCGGGTGTGCTTCTGGCTGTAGCTAGAAAGAACGGCAAGGTGGTGGCTCGCCATCAGATAGAGACTACGGGCGAGGCTGTGGCTCTGAAGCTGGTTCCGGATATAGAGACCTGGCATGCTGATGGTAAGGATCTGATGCATGTTCGCATCTATGTCGTGGATAAAAAGGGCAGAAGAGTGCTGAACGTGAAGGATGCCAAGGCATTCGACAAGTTAACCTTCACCGTGAAGGGCGATGCGAATATCGTGGCGGTGGATAATGGAAACATCGCATCTGATGAGCTTCATATCGGAAAGACCCAGTTGGAGAAGTCCATCCAGCGTCATCTCTTTCAGGGATCCGCCCTCGTGATATTGCGCGCCGGTGATAAGCCGGGAAAGATAGAACTCTCGGTAGCGGGAGAAAAGATGAAAGCCAAGAAACTGGTTCTGAATACGAAATAAATATGATACTAAAAAAGGTCGCCAGCATTTTGGCGACCTTTTTTAGTAGTATTCTTTGTTTTCTCTTTATTTTCTGAACTTCTTCTTAAACCATTGCAGGAATGATTCGTAAGCACTGATCTCTTCCTGATGCTGAGGCTCAGCGAAGGTAAGCTGGTCGCCGTAGGAATCACCATGCTGGTCGGGGAAGATAATCATCAGGTTGGTACCTGAGAAGTATTTCGTGATTTCCTCCGGCAGACGCTCCAGTGCTGTCTTGTAAGATACGGTTCCCTTACGGGCGGTTACTACCACGAACAGGTGGTCTGGAGATATCTGCGAAGCCAGCTGTGGCAACTCGTTCCAGTGAATCATCTGGGTATAATCGGCACGCACTTCCGAATGCCGGTTCTTGATATATTCATTGATGAGCGCCAGACTCTCTTCTCTGCCATGAAACTGGATGCGGCAGTCGAGGTTGCCGGCAAGTCGGGCTAGTCGTTCCAGCCAGCGGTAGAAACCCGGCTCAAACTCTGCTCTCGAAGGTACGGCTACCTGTATTCTTCTCAATGTATTCAACGGCTGTCTGATGCGTGCCATGATAATCTGTCGGCTCAATCCGTTGAAAAGACTCTGGTGGAATTCTCCCCAGAACTTCGGCGAAACCTCAGGATGCATGTGCATTCCGATGATAATCTCAGAACATTGGAACTCGTTGAAGGCATGCTTGATGCCGTTGGCGATGTTGGCGGCAATACGAACCTGGGTCTGCGTCATCACATCGGTGGCAGCAGCCAGCTGACTGCAATGTTCCAGAATCCGTCTTCCCTGTTCCTGGTTGTATCGCATGTCCTTGTCTTCATATACCACATTCAGGCAGATGAGTCCCCGGTTCAGTTTCTGGTTTCTCACCAGAAACGCCAGACTCATCAGGTTGTCGGCATATTCAGGATATTTCACCGGAACCAGAATCTTCTCATCGCTCACCTTCTTGTCGTCTTCCGCATCAGGCAGTTCCTTGTCTCTCAGGATAATCTTCTGCGAAGACCGGTCGGTAAGGATGGATGAGATGATGCAGGTAATCAGAATCATCATAACCACACCGTTGAGCATATCATCGTTTACGAGATAAGTGCCCGGTGCTACGAGCAGATGCATACCCACCATCACCATGGCGATACTTCCGGCAGCATGAGCCGAAGTGAGTCCGAACATCATGTGGCCCGAAGAAAGTGGCAATCGGAAACCCAAACAGGCGATATAGGCTGCGATGGCTTTGCCCAGGGTTCCGAAGAAGGCGATGCAGAACACGACCCATAGAATATGACTGCCCTGAAACAGCAGATTGATATTGATTAGCATGCCCACACCTATCAGGAAATAAGGAATGAAGAGGGCATTGCCGATAAATTCGAGGCGGTTCATCAGTGGCGAAACATGCGGAATATATCTGTTTAATATCAGACCGGCGAAGAAAGCACCGAAAACGCCCTCGATGCCTACTATCTGCGAAAGTGCCGCACTCATAAAGAGCATCGAAAGTACGAAGATAAACTGCATCACCGCATCGCTGTATCTTCGCAAGAACCATCTTGTAAGTCGGGGAATCAGCATGATCATCACGCCACAATAGGCGGCAAACTTGAGGGTGAAGAATACCCAGAACAGTACGCCGTCATGCTTGCTGAACGATGCTACCAGTCCGGCAAGCATAATCAGGGCTATGAGCAGCGAAATCATGCTCGACCCCACACTCAGCGTAACGCTCGGTTTCTGTTGCAGTCCGTATCTCGAAACGATAGGATAGGCAATCAGCGTATTGGATGCCATGATGCAGCTCAGCAGGAAGGAAGCCTTGGCAGAGTAGTGGAGCAGCCAGATGCTCATGCCATAGGTGAGGAAGAACGGTATAAAACAGGTGAGCAGGCCATAGATAAGCAGTCGCGACTTGTTCTTTTTCATGCCTTCCATATCCATCTCCAGTGCAGCGAGGAACATGATGTAATAGAGTCCCACCTTTCCGAAGAGTTCAAACGAAGAGTCGCGCTCCAGGATATTCAGTCCGTATTTGCCTATGAGCACACCTGCCAGCACCATTCCGATGATGTGCGGGATACGGAGTTTACCCATGATGATAGGGGCAAAGAGGATGATGAGGAGCACTACGAAGAATATCAACGTAGGGTCTGTGATAGGGAAGTATTGAGCGATATGGAACATAGGCTTTCTTCTTTTTTTGTTATACTTAAAGAGGGATTTCTGCATCAGCATTCATCCCTCCCTTTCTATTTTTGACTGCAAAAGTACGAATAAATCTTGAAAGCACAAAGTTTTTCTGTCCTTATCCTACAATCATGGTGATATTTTTGCATGCTCACTATTGTTTCTATCTTTTCAAATCCCTATCCACCATGGCACAGACACAGGAATCAGACCATACATTCTCTGCCGTCTCTATCATGTCGATGATAGTATAGATTGGCAGGATGATGCCCATGATGCCGATAGGAGCATTGATACCGGACATCAGAGATAGGGTAAGGAAATAACATCCCATCGGCACTCCTGCATTACCCACTGCTGAGATAACTGAAATGAAGAGCCAGAGAATCATCGTAGTCCAAGGTAAAGGCATTCCTCCATTCTGCATCAGGAATAAGGAGGTTACGAGGATAAACGCAGCGCAACCATTCATGTTGATGGTAGTACAGATAGGCAATACGAAGCGGGAAACCTGATTGGAAACTCCCAGTCTATCTTCTGCTGTCTGCATCGTTACCGGCAACGTAGCAGCCGAACTCTTTGTAAACAGAGCCATTAATACTGCCGGCATCATCTTGCCCAATGTTCGCACAGGATTCAAGCCTCTTGCCAAGAGGAAGAGCGGGAGGATGATGAAGAATTGAATCACATTACCTCCCAGGATAACAGCTACGTACTTTCCTAGAGAAGCCATCACGATTCCTGCGGAGAACTGGGCTGAGAGTTGTGCTGCAAAGGCAACGATACCCAGAGGCAGAGCCCAGATTAATCCATGAATCAGCATGAAGAGCAGATCCTGCAATCCAAACAATCCCTTCATCACGACGTCTTTCTTGTCGCTTGATGGCATTTTGGTTAAGGCAATACCTGCAGCTGCCGCCAAAATCAGGATGGAGAGTACATTTCCTTCGGCAAACGGCTTGATGATGTTGTTGGGTATTACCCCAAGAATATGGTCATAATAGCTGGTTTCTCCCAGCTTTTGGGGAACATCCGCCATACCGCTCTGCACCAAGGCTGTAGGTAAATTGCCTGGAGAAACGATGTTGTAGAGCACCAGCCCCACTGCTGCAGCTGCTATCGTCGTGAGCAGGGTGTAGGTGATGGCGTGGCGGAATATCTTACCGGTATCTGCCTGGTTGCCCAAGGATGCCAGGGTTGTGATAACTGCCAAGGCTATGGTTGGTACTGCCAGAAGCTGGAATAAGCGGGTATAGACCGTGGCTATGAAGTTCATCAGACCATCCAGCCAGCTGATGCCGAATATCCCCAAGACGGCTCCTACTATCAAAGCGCCAATCCATAGTACCAGCTGCCGGGTTTGCTTATTCTTCACTCCTTTTTGCTTACTGCAGCCAGCATTGCTATCCGGCTGTCTATTTCCAATATTATTCATTGTTTCTACCATGATTTTAAACTATTATTTTCAAAAGGCAAAGGTATTATTTTTTTTCCTTGTCAACAATCCCACAAATATGGTATTTTGCAATCTCGTTATTTTTTTGGAATATTCTTTTGCTTGTATCATTATTTTTTGTAACTTTGCCGAAAGAATTTAAAAAGGCAGCAATATGAAATATCCTATAGGAATACAAGACTTCGAACAAATCATAGAAGGTGATTATGTTTATCTTGATAAGACGGCATTGGTCTATGACTTAGTGACTAATGGTAAAATATACTTTCTGTGTCGTCCTAGACGATTCGGAAAGTCGTTGCTCGTATCTACCTTGAAATACTATTTTGAGGGAAAAAAGGAGTTGTTCAAGGGGCTTGCCATCGACAAGCTGGAGAAGGAATGGAAGCAATATCCTGTGTTCCATTTAGACTTCAATGGCATTAATTTTACTGATGCAGGAATGTTGGATAAAACTCTGTTAGGTTTTGTTGAACGACAGGAAAAAATATATGGGAGGGATGAGTTTGCTGAAGGATTGGGAAGCCGATTTGTATCTGTCCTCAAAGCTGCCCATGAGAAAACTGGTCTTCGTGCTGTTGTCTTGATTGATGAATACGACAAGCCTTTGCTAGATGTCTTGGACCAAGATTTGAATATTACAATCAATGGTCAGAAGAGAAAGTTGGAGGAATGGAATAGAGAAGTTTTGAAAGGTTTTTATTCAGTTTTCAAGGCAGCCGATGCCGATTTGCAGTTCGTTTTGTTGACTGGCGTTACCAAGTTCTCTCAGGTGAGTGTGTTCAGTGGTTTTAACCAACCTGATGACATCAGTATGGATGAGCATTACGAGGCACTTTGCGGTATTACGGAAGAAGAGCTGTATTCCACATTCGAGGAACAGATTAAAGTGATGGCTGTGAGATATAAGACTACAGAGGAGGGGATGAAATACAAGTTGAAACGTAAGTTCGACGGTTATCATTTTAGCTCAGACATGCTCGATATCTATAATCCGTTTAGTATCTTGAATTCTTTGAGCAAGAAGAGACTAAGTGACTTTTGGTTTCGTACTGGTACACCAACTTATTTGGTTCGCTTGCTTTCCCATTTTAAGGAGAATTTGAATGAATTGACAGGCAAGTATTATCCAACAAGTAGTTTCGTGGATTATCGAGCAGATGTAGAAGCGCCATTGCCTATGATTTATCAGAGTGGCTATCTTACGATAAAGGATTGGAACATGAATATGGATTCCTATCTTTTGGATTTTCCGAATGATGAGGTGAAAAATGGATTCCTTACTTTGGTGGCTACTAGCTATTTGCAGCCAAAAGAATCGACAGATGCTTTTGTTTTACAAGTGGTGAGTGCTATGGACGTGGGAGATTGCCATCAGTTGGAGAATCTGATGACTTCCTTCTTTGCCAGCATTCCTTATAACCAGCGTCGTAAGGACGATGAACGCGAGAAGGAACGTTACTTCCAATACACCTTTTATCTCGTATTGAGAATGATCAGCTGCTTCACGGTCTTCATCGAAAAGCAGCAAAGCGAAGGTAGGGTAGATTGTGTGGTTGAGACTCCGAACTATATCTACATCTTCGAGTTCAAGCGTGATGGTTCGGCAGAGGAAGCCCTGAAGCAGATAGAGGATATGGGCTACGCCAGGGAATATGCAGCAGATGGCAGAAAGATTTATCAGATAGGCTGCAACTTCTCATCGAAGACGGGAACCATTGATGGGTGGAAAGTAAAGTAGGTAATCCGTAAGAATATCCCGAAGATGTAGTGATGTGGCGTTATAAAGAATAAGTTTTCTTTACATTAGCTTGCCTGAGATTCTCGTATTTTCAGATGCTTATTGTTTCTTTGAGAATATCGCAAATATGAAGAAGAATAGAAACTTATTGGTAATCAGGTATTTGTGATTTCTTGACAAGATGATGCCGTTGAGGAAAATCTATAGTCGTACAACTATAGGTCTTATTCTTAATAGAGAGCAGAAAACAAGGAATCCCAGCCTCTTAATCCTCTTGTTTTTATCGCTAGATTCCAAACTTGTAGGTATATGAATTTTGGTTATAAATATTACGGGAGGTATTTTTGCAATTGTAATTTGAACTAAAAAAAGGAGGAATAAGGCCTTGTGGAAAATAGAGAAGATGTTCCCGGATGGCTGAAGAATGGCGATTATGAGTTTGTGTATAATATTATAAGGTAAGATCAATTGTGCGTCTGATTTAGCAAAGAGGGTGTGTCATAAGTAAATGATTCACCCTTTTTTGTTTGTTGGAATGTTACTGATATGTTGTTGGAAAACATAATATAAGTTGTTAGAAAAGATAGTATATGTTTTTGAGTTAGTTAGTATCTCCGGTCGCACAACAGCTGTTGTGCGCTTGCATATCAGCTGATATGCGCTTGCACAACAGGCGATGTGCATGCGTAGGTCAACTGTTATGCGCCAACTGTAATTTAGACTTATGACGCCTCCTCTTTGTCATTTGGTACATACAGAATGGCATTTCATACAAGACTGGTTTTGATGTTTGTAGGATAGAAATAATCTTCTTACTTTTGCGCTCGTAATCGAGAAGCGATGGAAAAGAAAAAATCGTGGAACGAGGAAAATGAAGTATAACCCTTTTAATATATAATAAGGTATGAAGAAGATTATGATTTCTTTGATGATGGTAGTTGCTGCCACCACAACCAGTTTTGCAAAGAGTAACAACACCGATGTGACAAATGCCGTAAAGAGCGTAGCCGAGCAGGTTAAGCAGGCACCATCCGGCACAGTGTATGGCGTAGTTGAAAACACCAAGCACCACATCACCGTAGCTACTCTTTTCGGAAAGTACACCATTGAGAAGAAGAACGGCGGCGTCAGCTTTATGGGAATATCGGCAAAGCTGGTATCATCAAAGAATGGAGTTTATAAAGTCAAGACATCCCTTGGTAATTTCTCGGTGAATATGAGAAAAGGAACGATAACTAAAAAATAATCGTAACTGGTTGTTTACCTTTTCGTAAGGGATTGTATATAGGTATAGGGCATTGAATTGTTGCCATGGAATAGAAATGTGGAAGTATTTTTCTCTCGGCAATGGCAGCGTTCAATGCCATTTTTTGTCCTTCGGGACAAAAAACATCGCAAAAAGTTTGGCGGTATCAAGAATGTTGCTTACTTTTGTACTTAATTATTTTAATATAGTATAAAACAAAAGAATATTGATTTCGATTTGTTAGAAGAAATTGTTTGAAACGATTAAAAAATAAAGAAGTTATGGAAATAATAATTGTATTTTTAATAATAGCTTTTGTCATGGTCTGTTATCTTTGCCATAGATTTAAAAGTGATAGAAGAGACTCTGTTAGTCAGACTAATAGAGTTAGTGGTGGAATTAATACAGTTCGTGTTCAAACGAAATCGCAAGAACCTGTTGCTTCTAAAGGTGGTGATGCAAAGGATAAACAAGTTCCCCAAATTAAGGTAGAAAAGCAAAGAGAACAGCAGGTAGAAGTTTGTAGTGCCAAGTTGTCAAGTGGAGAAGCAAATGGAGAAAATAAATCTTTTGTTTCCTTTAAGAAGGAAGAGCCTTATAGCGTAAAGCTGATTCCTCTTCTAAAAGCAGATTTGAATATATTAAATATAGACTATTCGCAGCAATATGTTGTAAATTATGATTTGGTAAGTTCAGGGAATTTAGAATACCCATATTTGGTAGCACCTGAAAAAGGAACTTGGATAAAGTTACCTATTCAAGGTAGAAATGGTAGGCGTGGATTTTGTGAGGAAAAATTGGCGAACGTCATCAATAAATATCATTTGAAAGGTTTTAGAGATAACTTATCTCTTTTTGCGGATGGTTGTCCTTACGAGCCAGACTTTGCATACATTGATGTAGAAAAAGGAATATTCATAGACATAGAAGTTGATGAACCATATTCTGGTTGGGAGAAGACACCTATACATTACATGATAGGAAATAGAACTAATGATGGCAAAAGAAATGAACGCTTTACGGAACGAGGGTGGATTGTTCTTCGATTTTCTGAAAAACAAGTATTTGAACAGACAATGTCTTGCTTGAAATATTTGTATCAGCAAATTTGTCGTATTGATACTTCTATGGCTATACCTTCTTCGTTGGCTTCTGTTCCTGATTTAAAGGTTGATAGTATGTGGACTAAGGCTGATGCTTTTCAGATGATTCAAAATAAGACAAGGGAAAAAATGTTAGGTATAAGTGAGTTTATTATGCCTAGTGGAAAATTTGTAACAAGTAATCTTATTGATTATGAGGAAGCTGGAAAAATAGAAGATGCAATAAAAACTTTAAGAGATGATAAAGTATGGAGAAAGTATTCAGAAAAAGGTTGGTGGCAGAAATATATTGATGAGCGACCAAATGGAAAATATGTCTTCGAAGCAAAGAAAAAGCTTGACGATATTTTGTGGGTTGAATGTGAGCAGGCAAAGAATTATGATCTTTATCTGAAAAATAGTGAATTGCAAAAACATTCTAAAGAAGCAAGAAAACTCAAAGAAGAGGAGGCAAAGATTAAAGCTGAAAATGTTCGAAGAGAAATGGAACGTATTGTTGCTTTAAAAGAGGAGGCTATGCATAAAGAAGAAGAGGAAAGGTTGGAACGCCAAAAAAGAGAGGAGGAAGAACGTAAAAAACGCGAAGCAGAGAATTATGCTCGCCAACATGTTTCTTCTCAAACTCAAACAAGAACACCTTCAAGCAGAGGGTATGCATAATATAAACTTATAAAGATTTAAAAAAATGGAATTCAAGTATAAAGATGCCGATTTTTATAATGCTTATTGTGAGCAATTGGAGGATTTCATATTGTTGGAATATTTTGAGGATATGAAAGAAAACTATGTCGGTAAATTGTTGGCAAAGAATACAATTCATAGATTAGAGCTTGTTGTGAGGATTCCCAAAACGTTTCCACACAACAAACTTTATTTCTATACTTCTTCCCTTTACGGCTATCCTCATTTGATTCCGTGTCTGGAGTCTTTTGGGAGAAGTTGGCTTTGCTTAAATTCTGCATTTGCAGAAACTACTCGTGGTCAATTGGATGAGGAGTTTGATAGATTGCGTGGTTGGATAAAGGAGCAAATGCCCTCTGAACTCCCACCAATAATAGCTGATGTCAATACTCGAAGAGCTTTGTCTGTATTTAACACCTATGCAAAGGGAAATACGGATGAGATGGACGAACTCAATGCTGCAAAAGAAGACTTGATATTTGTAGGAGATGTTTGGAAAAATGTAGTAAATGAAAGAGATGGTTACTTGAATTGTGTCAAGCAACAAAATGGAAAATATGTCGTTTATGATGGAACTGAGACAAAAGATAAATTACCATTCGTTATTGTTAACCATCAACCGAAAGATTTTCATAGTTTTGCATCGCTTGTTGATGAGTTTGGTTGGAGTGATGAGTTGTGTGAGAAATTGTTACCGAATTTCAATTGGGGTGAAAAGAAAAGTGAAGGAAAATTTATTTGTAAAGAAGGTAATGAGCCATATACAGAACATCCAAGAAAAGAAAATATCGAAACGGATTATAGATATTTATGTCAGCAATTAGAACATAAGGATATCCCTGGAAAGTATAAGATTGTCATAAGGGAGAGATTGAGAACCTTTGTGAAAGATAGTTATAATGCTTGTGACCGTAAAGGTATGTTTTCTACCAATATGGATGAGTATGAGGATTATGGCTTTGATCCTGATGAAGGAATTAAACGATATTACTTTTCTATTCATTGTTTTGCATTGGGCGTAATTGATGATGGAAAATTAAATTGGTATTTAATTGATGCACAACAATGTAATGTAAAATATGAAGAATTGTCTTTTGATTTTGGAAGATATGAATATAGGACAAAGCATGTGCAAGATATACCCTTGAATACATCTATAGCAAAAAGAATAAAACAAGATGAATTTTACGGCAGGGGATGTTTAGCATCAGGGTTCATTAATAAGAAAATATTATTGATAGGATTGGGAGCTATTGGTTCATTTTTAGCTGAAACTTTAGTTCGAGGAGGTATTCGTGATATAACTTTGTCTGATGGAGATTATGTGGAAGCTGGCAATCTATGCCGGGCATCTTTTGAAATGAATTCTATTGGGGATAGCAAAGCTTCAGCTTTGGCAGATAAGTTGGAGCGAATATCACCGTTCTGTGCAGTTAAACAAGAAGGAGAATGGGATGAAAATGGATTGTTTCTTTGTGATTATAAACATGGTGAGTTTTATGGAAATGTAAATTATAATTCTCAAGAGAAGTTTTTGAAAGAAATAGAAAAGTATGATCTTATTATAGATTGTACTGCAAGTAATGAATTGCTTCATTTCTTAAGTTATGCAGTAAAATTACCTACACAATTGATAAGTGTATGTATAACAAACCATGCTAAGGATTGTTTGTTTTTGTCAAATACCAATGGCAATGTGTTTGAGCAAAGAAAGCATGTTCTTGCCAAAATAGAACAGGATACAGATAATTTTTATGTTGCGGGTACTGGATGCTATTCTCCTACTTTTCTTGCGACGGCGAGTGATATGTTGCCATTTACAAATTTAGTTGTAAGAAAGATTAACAAGTCTTTGGCAAACACGATGCCGATAACTTCAACAGTTTGGCATTATCAAGAGGATTCTATTTTGGCTGAATCTGTTTATACATATATGATAGAGAATGGTGCGATTCGATTGGTTGTCCTGCAAAGCGTTATAGACTCAATAAGACAGAGCGTAATCTTTGAAGATGGACAGATTGGTGTTCTTATGGGTGGTTATTCCTCTGATGGTACCCATATTTTTGTGACTCATGCTGTGAGTATGCATGATATTGAAAAGGATATGGGCAAAATAAAGAATGTCTCACAGAATGTGTTGGATTATATAGGTAATGTTTGTGTTTCAAAAGATATAGGAAAACATCTTCCACTTTTGAGCCAGATTGCTACAGATAATCAGGTAAACACGAACAATCCTTTGCTGGCACAATTGAATGAAGACGGTTCGGTAGCTTTCTATCTTTTGATAGAGAAAGAGTTGGTTCCTTTTGTTGTAAATAATATTATTTGTTAGTTATGGAGTTGGATAGAATAAAATCTTTAGTAGTAGAAATTAATGAGCAATATCAGTCTCTTGGTTCATTGTCAAATGATGAACTAAGAGTAAGGTATTCTCAATTACGTAATGAAGCATTAGATAAACTACAGCATGGCATTTCTGAAAAAGAAATTTTCGATTCTGCTTTGATTGAAGTGTTTTCTTTATTGAAAGAAGTAACTCGGCGTTTTTCAGAGAATGATGAAATTAAGGTGGAACAGACCGATTTGGATGTAAAACTCTTTGAGAACGTTCCTTTTATAACAATAGTTCGTTAATAATTCAATAATGTGCTAAGCAGCTATACGCTGTAAGCACG
>ERZ791628.85-NODE-85-length-45838-cov-4.86296_pt1 | contig 45838 bp, 66 predicted proteins | sample MGYA00510265_ERZ791628 | MGnify/ENA primary metagenome ERZ791628 (study PRJEB30046, sample SAMN00715184) | human gut metagenome | study: EMG produced TPA metagenomics assembly of the A metagenome-wide association study of gut microbiota in type 2... | reverse complement strand
TCACTGTCGGCGGTCAGCGTCATGTGTTTGTTGACCTGCCTGGCGCCGTTAAGGAAGCGTTCCGTCGCCCTCCGATTGGCGGTGTCCTGAAAAACCCGTTCCCTGGCCCAGCCAAGATTTATGCCGGCGACCTCATCGAGCACAGCCTCGGTTTTGCGGACAACAGCGGCGGCACAATCAAGGTGCTCAAGAGCTATGAGGTGGCTAAGGCTACCACTGCTGCTACGGATACAGCCATCTACATCACACGCGACGGCTATCACCACATTCCGTTTGTGGGTGACAATCTCATGGTTGGCCCGAAGGACTTCAAGACAAAGGGTAAGGGTGTGCTCGTTACTGCGGTTGAAAATGACGTACAGGACGGCAAGGATGTTTGGAAAGTTACACTCGCAGAAACTCTCGGCTCCCTTACCGCCGGTACAGTTCTCGTGGAGGCGGAAAAGGCAGGCGCAACTGTTTCTGCCATGGTTACTAACCCGAACTGCTTCGCTCCATGCGACGTTGACATGCCGTTCCACGCATTGGCTGGCAGTGACAAGTTCTATGCTCCGCGCTACCTCAACGACTTCTGTCTGCTCGGCACTGACGTGGTTATGTGGAAGTCACGCATGAGCCCAATTCCGCCAGCTGTAGAGGCGATGAACAAGAGCCGCTACGCAGAGTGGTGGTACGCAGAGAACTAATCGGAAAAACATACAACACAAAAACGAAAAGATATGCCAAAGTTTGATTTTAATAATTCCCGAAAGGCGCGTTTCTTCAGCGACCCAGAGAATACGAGATACTTGCAGAAGTTTATCGACAAGAAAGACATCTTCCATGTAAACTACGGCTGGTATCTCACACAGGGTACTATCGCGCCCGACCTCACGCCTACCAACCATAAGGGCGTGGCTACATTCTCAGTGGAGGCATCCGCTTTGCACGCTGCAACGCTCGCCAACCTCCGTGCTCCGCTCGCAGGTTCGTTCCAGAAGGACAAGGGCGCATTGGCAGTTTATTCTGCCACTATTCCCGACTTCATTACCGACGGCTTCAAGGAAACCGCAGAGGAGCGCAACTACCGCGAGAAGCAGTTTGAGGAGTTTGGTAACGACAGTGACCTCGTAAAGCAGTGGCGCAATGACACCCAGGAGTTGATGGACTCTCTCGACATGACCATGAACTACATGGTGGCAAAGCTGGCTACAACCGGCGAACTTGACTATACAGGCATCGCCCGCGGTATTCAGATTCCGCTTCACAAGGTGCCAATTCCAAAGGAGAATTTCAGAAAGTGCGGCAAGCTCGAATGGGCTAACGTTGACTGCAACATCCTCGAACAGATGCGCAAGATTGAGAGCGAGTGGCGCAAGGAGTTCGGTCAGAACCGCCTTGCCCTCGTATGGCAGATGACCTACGACACCTTCTACAACACCTTCCTTGGCAACAAGCAGATTAAGGAGCTGTACATCAACTGGTGCAAGGCCCACTACGTTGCTTATGTTGAGGACTACGGCGTGAACACAGAGATGTTCCTCAAGGCGTTCGCCGACATCCAGGGTATCTCACGCATCGAGATTATTGACGAGGAGGAGCGCAACCTCAAGTTCGACGGCTCGGTTGTCAAGGTTAAGGGCTGGGATGACAACATCGTTGTTCTCCGTCCTGCCGGTAATGCTTTCGAGTACGAGCGCAAGCAGGTTGCTGACAAGCCGATGTTCGAGAAGTACGGAAACAATATCGTTCAGAAGGTGTTCGCGCAGACAAACAAGGGTCTCGGCCTGCTCTGCAACTCTACAATCGCCAACGGCGACTACATGGAGTGGCATACCGACCTCATGTTTGCCGCAGTACCGGCGATGCTCGACTTCCCGTACCGTTGGATTATCGACATCACCAAGAAGGGCGAAGGCGTAGCTGCCTAAACACAAAAGCTATCCGTCCTCCTGTAGCTGCAATCGGCTGCATTTGGACGGATAGCGTAAACAATCTCTGATTTAACTCGAATCGAATTAGCGCATGAAGAAAGGCAATAATATATATACATTGGAGGATGCTCTGTTCAGCAAGGTGCGTTTCAATATACCCGACGACACAGTGCATACAATCCTCATTGAAAGGGCGTTGGACGGGAGCATGGCGTATGCTGACGCTAACCGTGATGACGTTCGCCTTGCCTATGCCGATATTCTAAAATGGCTTGTTCTCGGCCCGAGCAAGATGAACAACACTTCCGACTCTGATAACGGATGGAGCCATACGGAAGGTGGTTTTGAAATATCCGAGCGTGACCGTGCGGAACTCAAGGCGGAAGCCAACGCAATCTATGCGGAGCTTGAGCCAGGTTCGATGTTAAAGAAGAAGTCGTCGTTCAGAATAACCTCTCATGGCGTGAAGCGTGCCGACATTTCGGCGTTCGGCTGTCCGCTTCCTCACATTATAAAATAAGGATGTATGAGAAAGGCAAATATCAGAAACCCGAGATACCCTCACACGATAAAAATCGTCAGGGTACTTATTGGCAAGGCGGACGAAAACGATCCGTTTGCTGATGATGACGCAAAGGTCGGCGATGACACAGAGATTGTTATCTACGAAGGCGAGGGCCGCAGCTATACCGATACGACTACCGAGGGCGGTAAGAATGTCGACGAGAACAAGAGGAAGGTATCAATTCCTGTCAGATATGACGAATGGGATGCCGGCAGATGTCCTCTTGATGGTGACATGATTTACGCAACGGTCGGCAACAACACCGAGGTCGGAATGGTGAAGGACTGCGAGCCTGACAATAATAGAACTGTTGTTTATTGGGACTTTACAAGGGTTTAGCGTATGAGAAGCTTGGCGGAACAATTTGCCATTAAGGCGAAGAATGTTATAGGAAAGAAAACGACGGAAGCGATACTTGACAAGTTGAACTTGGTCGCCATTGAGATGGTTCAGCGCTATGCTGGCACAAAAAACTACTATGACGTAACTGGTAACTTGTTGAACTCATTCGCTGTAGGCGTATATCATCGTAGTAAACTTGTTAGCATCGCAGACGCAACAAATGTCGGTCTTGAACCGCCAACCCGCAGGTCACTTGCAAAAGGTGAAAAGTACAACTTATCCGCCTACTATACAGGAGAACCTGTAATACACGTTATGCCAGATGGGAAGACGGTATCAAGACCTTTCACTGGTGAATATGGAGGCGGAGGAAAGGATGGAATTAGTGTTGCACGGCGAAGTCTTAAAGCAAGAAAGCCAAAAGCTACATATGCGTTGATTGCTGTCGTTGCGATGGAATATGCAAAATATGTCCAGAACAAGCGCAACCACGATGTTCTTACTGGACTAACTGATGAAATACCAGGTATATTTGAAGGAACGATAGTAACTATATGATAAGCATAAAGACACTATACTACGATGTTGGCAATGCCGTAAAAGGCATCTGTGACAAGGTTTATCCAAGAAACCGCCCGAAGTCTGTCTGCGACAGGCCCGACAGCTATATCGTTGTGTCTTTCCCGTCGAGCATCTACAACAATGAGATGAACGACGACGGCAGTTTCAACGATTATACGACTACCGCGCAGATAGAGATATATGTCCGTGACAAGACATCCGCCAGGAACCCCAATACGTTGAACGTGTCTGCGGTATCCGAGAAGGTCAGTGCGGTAATGACAAAGTTTCCAATCTCAACAGACAACATCATCGTAACCAAGCCGCGTGTCACTCTGCAAACGGACGACGGCGACGGTTTTTCGGTAACGATAATACAGGGTTCGTTAAGAACCAAATAAACGCAAAAATTAAGGTTTAACTAAAAAAGTTTTGAATTATGGCAATGAAGAAAATCGAAGAGTTGAAGGACCTCTTTGTAGGCCCTAAGACACTTTTGTACGCTAAGGCAATCACAGACCTCAGCAAGGCTACTATCGACATTACAGCAGACCTCGAACTGCCTGTTGAGGTTGACTCACTGAAGGCGACAATGGAAGACCCGACCATCAACCACTACAAGGTTATCGGTCTTGCAGGCGACTGGGCGACAACCTCCGAGCTTGGCGACTTCAACGTTGAGTTCGTTGTTCCGTCAAAGGCAAAGGATCTGCTCGCTGCGATGTTTGGCAACGATGCGGTGAGCGAACTTACAAAGGTCACTTTGAAGACCGGCGACACCGAGCTCGACGCGACAACAGGCTTTACCGGCGTTGCTCTTGAGCTTAAGAAGTTCAAAATTCAGGGCACAATCGCAATCGTTGACGATACCAAGACAAACGTCATGGTCATCACCAACATCGCCCTCTACGCTACCTTGCAGTGGGATGAAACAGGCACAAAACCTGTTGCGTTCAAGTTCTCGGGTTCTATCGAGGGTGCTGGCAAGAAGAGCATCGCTTGGCTTACAAAGGCAGCAGCTGCTTAAAGTAAAAAGCGGCGTAACGCAATCGAATATGAAGCGGAAAGCGGCGGACTTATCAAGGGTCGCGGTTTTCCGCTTTTGTTTTTACAAGACTTAACATCAAGAAAAACGGTATGGAAGAAAAGAAGATAGAACAACCCAGCGACGAGTTGCAGAAAGCTCTTGACAGCGTATTGGAGGCGGAACCCGAAGCGGTTGTCTTTATGGGCAGGAAGCGCAAAATCGGTTGGCTTAAACGAGGTGCGATAAGAAAGTTTTCGCACGTCACAGCGAATGAGAAAGACGAGTGGAAGCGCGGCGTAAAGCTGTGCGCCATCGTTCTTCTTAATAATTTTTGGAAGCTACGCTTCTTCTACTGGGCTTACTGGCGTTGGCTGTACTACATCAAGGACTTGGATGCAATCGAGGTTCTGAGGGTCGTTGACGCAGCTAAAAAAAAAGTACCATTGGTAGTGTGCTCGCTGACTACCATATTAGCGACAGGGATGACGGATCTGGCGATGACGATGACGAAGAAAGAAGTGAAAGCTACCCGAGCAGGACAAGCTGGGGAGCAGCCTTCTCGTTAGCCGAAAAGTTCCCGTTCCTCTTTGCTACGCGCTACGGCATCAAGGCATACGACTACTGGTGGTGCTACACTTCGGTACAGATAGACCTCATGGTTGCAGACCAGCCCATTATTGTGTACAAGAAGCGCAACCCCGACGGTAGTGTCAAGCACACCGCAAAGGAGATGGACGACCTTTGGGATAACTGGGTAAAGAAGAAGGAGAAGGAGGGCAGTCTTGTCGGCAAGAAGATAAGTCTTTCCGATTATTTAAACAACAAAATCTAAACGATAAATATTTCAGGATATGGCAGATGGAAACGTTGGAAGTTTATGGATGAGCCTTGGAATAAAGGACGCTGTGTCAAAGGAGCTGAATAGGATAGCAGACAGCATGACCGGTGTAGACGCAAAGACCAAAAAGGCGCAAGAGAGCATGAGGAAGCTTGCGGAGGAGAATCTTGCGGGGAAGAATGTAGCTTTTTTGGACAGGCTAAAGAAAGCTGTTGGCGATTCGACCAAAGAAGCCAAGGAACTGCAAGTCGTTTTTGAGGCTATACGTAGCATTCGAGGCGGATTCTCCTCATTGAATTGGAGCGTCGGAGCAAAAAGCCTTAAAGAGTATTCTGGCATCATTATGAAAATAAATGATGCGTTAGACAAACTATATACTCGGGGTCTTACAGCATCTGGTGACAAGATGTGGGGAAGTGCGACAGGAGCCTTAAAGGTTTTAGAAGGTATATCGAAGATAAAAGAAGAAGGAAATTTCTTTTTTGAAAATTTTTTCAAAACCGATAAAGCTAAGGCAGGACTTGAGGATCTTCAACGCGAGATAATTAAGCTTCAAAAAGAGGGCATGGGCTTGCTTAACAAGAGGACTCTTGACACAGAAGGATTGGCATGGGCTGCTGGATTGGACGATAAAATCTATAAACTTCATAGGGCCTATTCTGTACTTCGAGATGATGAGGAGAAGTTGCTCGCAACAACCGAGAAGAAAAAACCTGTGTGGAAGCAAGATGAGGAGCAGGCAAAGAAGAATGCAGAAGCGGTCAATGTGCAGACCAATGCCCTCAAGAAGCAGGAGGAGCAGCTAAAGGCTACCTCTGCGGCGCAGAAGGAGAAGAATGCAACAGAAAACAAGGCTGCGGCTGCGCCAAAGATACAGCCGTTTGTTGAGGACAAGGGGCTTGACAAAATGCTCAACGATGTTACAGCTGCAAGAGAAAAGGACGCCGCAGCGACACAAACGCAAATAGCATATACGAAAATACTGAATGAGGTTCTTGATGCTTTCAAAGGTAAGGCGAGTACGCTTCTTGGCGTTAAGGACGACAGCGGGCGTAAATACGTCGACATCCTGAACAAAGCAAATGCCGCGATTGAGAAAATGGACAAAGCGAGAGCAGTGGCAATGGTGAAAGAAGGAAAAGACTTTAATCCCGCGAACTATCCCGACCCTACCCCACGCTTAAAAAAAGCTCTTGAATACCTCTCCCTGTTGCAGAGAATAGACATCGCTCAGAAACATATTTCAGAGGTCAAGGCGGCAAACCCGAACGTTGACACAAAGAATATAAAGGAAGCCGCAAAGCTCGTTGAGAATTTTCGGAACAAGCTGCTGGCGCTTCAAAACGATAAGTATTTAACAGGTGCGGATGACGCCCATATACTCGGTGTGTATAGAAAGACCTTGGCAATGACGCTCAAGGATGTGGATGCAATTATCGGCAAATTACAGAAGCCGAACCCTTTGTCCGACCTCGACGGTAATTTCTCTAAACTGGATGCGCGCATTGACGCTGTGCGTGAAAAACTCGCCAAGCTACGCGACCTTATGAACGAAGGCACGCAAAAGGGATATAATACTTCAATGTTCGGAGAGCGCATTTCTGGACTTGGAGGCGTTGTGGCACGAATGGAAGCAGCAATGTCAAACAAGAACGGAGAACTGGCGAATGTCGACAAGATGAAGCAACTCTTTAGCGATATTTCTGTCGAACTCAACAAGGCTTCAACGGCAATGCAGGCTTATGGTCGCGAAAAGGCAAAGGCGGTGGCGCAGGAGAGAGAGTTTGCCGTAGCTTCAAAGTTAAGTGCCAAAGATAAAGAAGCCGAATTGAAAGCTTTGTCGGACTACACCAAGCGTTACATGACGCTCGTTGAAGAGAAGCGTAAGGTTGCCGAGAAGGCCGGCATATCTCCGTTCTTCAAGAACGACAATGGTCTTAAAAATATCAAGGCAGAGATAGATACATTACTTGAAAGACTTGGGAGGGTCAGAGAGGATATTACCTTGTATCAGCACGCAATTGGAAGCGGTACGAAGGAGGGTATTTCCTTCGGTCAGCAGGGCTTGAAGGAGGCCAACACTGAAGCAGAGAAGCTGATGCGTTCGATTACCAACCTTCAGAACGTTTACGACACTCTCCGTGTGAGTCAGGTAAACGTTAAGGATTTGATAGGTCAGACACCACAGAAGCAGAGACAGGATGATATTCAGAGAAGAATGTCTGATTATTATTCCAAGCTCGAAAAGGACTCTGCTCAGGCTGCGAAAGATGCGGCCAAGGCGGAGCGCGAGAGAGCTTCGGCAGAGAAGCAGAGGCAGAATGAGTTGAGGAACACAGAGCGACGATACGACTCCCTTGGCAATAAGGTTCGTCAGCTGCGTGCCGAGTTCAGTCGTGGTATTTCTCTTGGAGCCAACACAGATAAGTCGTACGAGGAGATACGTCGTCTTCTCAGCATGATGCGTGTATTGCGTGCTCTTCAGGGAAGTCTTTCCTCGACGGATTGGCGGGAGCATATAGGCAGACTCGGTAATTACGGCGCGGGGCATGATGCAACAATCGCCAACCGTGCCCTGCAAGACCAGAGAGCGATTAACGCGGCGCAAGAAAAGACAAACCGCGAGAAAGAAAAGAGTATTGATTTAGAGCGAAAGCACCAGCAGGAGATTGCAAATTCGGCGGCAAAGGTGCGTAGCGACCTTGTTCGCGCTTTTGAGCAGGCGAAAAACTCCGCCGGTGGTCTTAACTCTACAATGCAGGATTTGAAGTCCCTGGTTATGCAGGGAGGACTTGTTTATGGTATGCAGCAGTTTGCCATGAGTGTGATAAAGACTGGTGGCGAGCTTGAAAAGCAACATATCGCATTACAGAGTATCTTGGGTGATGTACAGAACGCCAACACCATGTTCTCACAAGTTAAACAGCTTGCATTACAGTCGCCGTTTACTTTCTCTGAATTAAACCGAGATGTAAAACAGTTGGCGGCTTACGGAGTAGAGTACGACCAGTTGTATGACACCACAAAGCGACTCGCAGATATGGCATCGGGTCTTGGAGTCAGCTTCGAGCGAATAGCTTTGGCGTTCGGACAGGTACGCTCTCGCGGTTGGCTTGATGGCAAGGAGCTGCGCCAGATTTCCTACGCAGGTATTCCGTTGTTACAGAAACTTTCCGAATACTATTCAAAGCGTGAAGGCCGCAAGGTGTCTACAAGCGAAGTAAAAACCCGCATATCGGGACGCGGCGTTGATTTCGAGGACGTAAAGAACGTCTTTTGGGAAATGACCGATGCGGGAGGTCAGTTCTACAACATGCAGCTTGTGCTTTCAGAAACGCTTCTTGGTAGATTCAATAAACTCAAAGATGCGTGGGAAATTATGCTTTCAGAGTTTGCAAGCGATAGCAACATCGTTGGAAGCAATCTAAAGCATATACTCGACCTTGTTACAAATCTTGTACAGGCGTTGCACACGATGGCACCTGTTGTTGTCGCGGCATTTAGCGGTTTTGCATTGAAAAGACTGCAAACCTCGCTTGGCGGTGGCATCGGTGCTGCGTTATTGTCTGGCAAAGCAAGTATGGCTTCTGATATCCAAAAGAAGGTGTTACTCGGAGAGAAAACAACAGCACAAGAACTCCGTCTGCTTGCTACAAAGAAGCTTATCACATCAGAGGACATAAAAGCACTTTCTTTAGCGAAAGCGATTAAAAAGGTCGACCTCGAAAGAATGTATATAAATGGGCAGATAAGCAGATCTATATACAAAGACGGCATGACAGATTTTGCGGGTACTGGAACCTTTGGTTCGCGCCGCAAGCTCGTAGAGGCGAGACAGAATGGTGGATGGTGGAATAAAGCGAAAGCCGCTTTTATTGGATTGCAATTAAGAACGAACGCTTACTTTACAAATCTAAAAATACAATTCGCCACTACAGGTGGTTTTTGGAGAACGTTCGCACTTAAAGGAATGTCTGCATTCGCAATACTCACAGCTGGCGCAAGGACTATGGGAGCGACATTGCTCGCTGCCGTCGGCGGATTGCCTGGCCTGATTATTACTGGCGTTACGATGGGTATATCTTATATGTACACAAAGAGTGCTGATTTAACGAATAGGATTAATCAAACAGCGAACGAAATTGAAGACCGCATAAAACAGCTAAACGACTTTTTGCGCGAAAATGACACCGCAAAGGTATTATCCGGAGGGGATATAAAGGAGGTTGATAACCTAATTGACGCATACAAAGAAAAGCTAAAACAACTTGAGCCTTACAATTACAACAATCTTGTAATGAAGGCTGACGAGAAGCAAAGCCATGAGGAGCGTCTGAAATATCTTGATGAGGAATTAAAGAGGTTGCGTGATGCAGAGATGATTGCTAAGTCCAAAATGGGAAATCGCGATAATTATTCGGACTTTAGCGGGGCGATAACACGGTCAAACAGAAACTATGAAAGACTGGAAAAGACAACCGCCCAAAATATGAGTGACAAGGGCATGGACTTTGCATCTGCGAGAAGCGCGGCATGGAAAGGTTTACAGCCTTATCAGAAGGGCGACATGGTAAATCCGATAAAAAAGGTTATACTTAAACAATTCGGAGATATTTCTAAAGACGAAACTATGCGCCTTGCTGCGATGCAAGCCATGAGCAACATTTTTGCTTCCATGGAAATACCAGAGAGTAGAGCCAACATGATAAGAGCATCGGTCTTACAAGCATTTGGCATTGGAGATAAAGACTCATGGTTACAGGAAGAGGCTAAAAACAAACTTAGCGATTTGCTTGACAGTATTGCTCCGACTATTGCAACAAAAATACGCTCGGGGCAAACTCTCAACGAAGCCGAAAAGGCGAAAGTTGAAGAGTTGATGCAAGATGCAAAAAGAGGGCTTACGGGGCAATACCCGGAATTTGAAAAGGCTTTACAGGCACTGCTTGATGCGTCCAACTTCGAGGCTGTTATAAATCTTGTTTTTAAAGATAGTAAGTTTAATGATGTTCAAAATGAGCTTCTTGGCAATCTTCCAAAAATGCCACTTGGCGTTGGTGACCCAGAAACACAAGCGAAGAAGCAGAAATTTGCGCAATCTTGGGGAAAGGAGGGGTCGTGGACTAAAGCAAGAGAAGCCGCTAACGCTGATGTAGCTGCGAAAAAGAAGGAATACGAAGCTGCAAAAAAAGCAAAATCAAAACGGCAGGATGAATTAAAAAAGGAGTGGCAGCTGGCAGAACAGACCGCAAAGGAATTAAATCTGTTCGACGCAAAGAAAGATAAGAACAAAGGCACGAAGAAAGACTCCGCTCTTGAGTCGCTTCGTCAGCAGTTTGAAGATTTCAAGGCCGCTCGCCAGTGGTACCAGAAATACATTGGCATAGGAAACACGCAGAGCGAGGCTATAGGAAAGGTTAAGAGCCTATTCCCCAACCTCGACTGGAAGAAGATAGACCTTTCCAAGTATATGGAGAGTCTTGAGGCAATGATGCCTGGCCGCGGCTTCTGGAATACCACCGACCGCAAGAAGTTTCGTACGCAAGTCAACCGCGAGAAGGCAGAGTGGCAGTACTCAGAAGTCGACAAGGTGGAATGGGAGCGCGTATCTTCAAACTTCAAGGAGGCACTGGAGAAAGGCGTGAAGCAGGCGAACTTGCAGAAAGAACTATACGAGAAGACCGGCAGTCTGGACTTCGCCAAGCTCGCCTTTCAAGACGGCGCAGTGTGGAACAAGCAGACAAGAAAGATGGCGGAGGACTTCAAGAAGAACTTCGGTCACGATGTCAACCTCGGAATGACCGAAGCCGACGCGAAGGTTCTGTATAAGGACACGCCTCTCGCTCTTGAGGCTTGGCAGAAGATAACGACCTTGGTAAAGGACAATTATGTCAAGAGCTTGCAGCAGGCTGCGGACATCATCGCACAGACAGCAAGCACGCAGGAGAAGATAGCCGCCATCTACGCCAAGTATGAAACGCCTATTGCACAAGCGGAAGAAGCGGGAAACTATGGTCTTGCTTCTCGTTACACGCGCCAACGGGACAAGGAAGTGAACTCTGCTAAGACGGAAGCCTTCAACAAGAGTAGTGACTATATCACGTTCTTCGGAGCGGTGTCGCAGCTCGGCATGGACAGGGCATCCGAAATCGCTTCGCAGATACGCGAGAACATTAACCAGGCACTTGCTGACGGAACCATTGACGCTCGCGAGTACGGCAAGCAGATACAGCAGCTTGACGAGCAGTTGAACAAACTCTCAAGTGGCAAGAAAAACTTCTTTAATTCTGGTCTTAGTGGTGTCGCCGAACAGAGAGTAAAGAACGCCAACGAGAAAATTACAGCTGGAGCGGCATTGAAGCAGGAGGGCGAGAGAATGCTGCAGGAGGCTAACACGGAGCTAATAGAAGCGTTCTCAAACTTGGATTTTGATGCTGTCGATGAAATCGTTGCTAAAATGCTTGAGGGGCATGAAAAGGAAGAAAAGGGTGACGCGAAACTCAAACAGGGTCAAAAAGAGGCTAAGGCCGCCAATGAGTTCAAGGAATCTATGGCGAATGTCAGTGCCGCAGCAAGTAAAATCAATGAAAACATCCAAAGCATTGTCGCCACGTTCAATGATATTAAGGACACAGCGAGTGCTCTTGGCGTTGATACAGAAAACGACGGATGGCAAGATGCAACGGCATTCTTTAATTCCCTCGGCGGTGTTTCAAGTTCCATTTCAAATATGGTCACAAGTGCCATGTCTGGCAATGTCGGTGGTGTTCTTCAAGGAGTTGTTGGCATCTTCACCTCTCCATTTAAGGCATTTGCTGCGGCGCACGATGCAAAGTTAGAACGCCAAATCAAACTCGCAGAGCGAAATATAACGGAACTTGAGCGCTTGCGCAACGATGTAAAGACGGCGATTGAAAATACCCTTGGCGGTGTCTATTCCTACAAAATGGATGCGGATACACGTAAAAGATTGGGCAACGTTACTAATTCTTACGAAAAAGCAGCAAGAGGAGAGAGTAAAAAGAGCCAATATTCCTCTGATACGTACACTACTGCTAAAAAATCCCTATCCGACCCAGGCAACGCTTACCTCGCTGAGCAGGCTTCCCTCATGGCACAGAAGGATGAAATGCAGAGGCAGTTAAACGCTGAGGAGGGCAAGAAGAAGAAGGACAAGGATAAGATTGCCGACTACAAGCAGCAAATCAAGGAGATGGAAACGACCATTAACAATTTTGCAAAGGACTTTCTCAAGGACATCTATGGCGTAGACATGAAGGCGTGGGCAAGCCAATTAACCGACGCAGTTGTAAGCGCATGGTCAAAAGGTGAGGACGCTATTGATGCCTACAAGAAGAAGGCAAAAGAAATGGTAAAAGACCTTACCAAAAACATCGTCTCTCAGAAGATAATGGAGGTTGCGCTGCAAGGGCCGCTTGACAATCTGACGGAAATAATCAAGCAGAAAGGAAAGCTTGAACCAGAAGATGTCGTTAAGGTTGCGGATGACCTGTATAATGGCACCAACAATGCAGCCGAGAACATCACGGCAATCCTCGAACGCTTGAAGGACATGGGACTCGACTTGTCGGAAAATGGCGATGGAAGTGTGACCAACGGCATCAAGAATATCACTGAGGAAACTGCGGATATTCTCGCAAGTTACGTCAATGCCATCCGTCTTGACGTGAGTGTTAATCGTGCGCAGGTCAAGGACATCGGAGAACTATTGAAGATGCGTCTTCCCGAAATGGGTCAGATACAGAAAGCGCAGCTCGGGCAGCTCACGCAGATTGTCATGCTTGCGGAAGCTCGTAACGAGAAGCTCGATCGGATGATGGATTGGATGAACGCGGTGTCTACAAGTGGCAGAAAAAAGCTCTATATTAGCTGACAAAGTGTATATTTATTGTTAAAATTGCGGATAGTTATATATTAATTTGTATAATTATCCGCTTTTTATTATTTTTGGAGAAAATTATGTATATTTATGCAACACTACAATGTCTTTATACAAAAAGAGCAGACTGGAGCGGTGGTAAAAGAAACCGTAGCTGACTTTGATGTGTGGTGCGCCTCCATACCGTTCGACATTGGCATGGAGGTCAAGGAGCCAGTGGTAAGGGATTGGAAGGATGAAAACGGAGAAGACGCATACCTCGGTGACAGCCTTAAATTCGCAGCATACGACACGACCGTAAAATGGTGCTGCAAGGGTGACAAGTTTTCAGCTAACGCAGTAATAAGAAAATTTCTGAACTACCTCAGCGGACGCGACGGAAGCGGTATGAAGATGAAGATGTACTGCGACTGGACTAAGGTGGGAAGAAGACACATCCGCCTCAAGAAGGTATCCGACGACGCAGACCTGCACCGCGACGACGAGGGAGATGTGGTAACGTTCTCTACAGTGTTGAGAGTTGAAGACCCCGTAACGGAAGTAACATTAATCAAATAGAGATATGGAATGGAAACTTTATCATAAGAATGGTGCACCGCTGCGTGACACCAACGGCAAGGAAATTTCCGTTCATTCGCTAAAATACGACGGCGAGTGGATGGGCGAATGCTCGGTATCTGTATCTATAGAGAATGAGGCTCCAATAGACTTTGAAATTGGTGATTATCTAATATATCGAAATCAACGTTTTGAATTAAACTACGACCCAGGCAAGGCGAAACAAGGCCGTAAAAATGCACTCGGCAATTCGTTCAAGTACCAAGATGTAAAATTCAATTCTTTATCTGACGAACTGGCAAGAGCAGAATTTTTAGATGTAGTCTTAAACGATAACGAGCTACATTATACCGCCCTGCCCGTCTTCCAATTCTACGTGGAGTCGTTGGATGACTTACTCGACCGTTTGCAGGCGTGTATGAATGAACAAGTTGGCGGAAACAAATGGCTATTCTATTCGCGCAACTGGAACAGAAGCAATGCGAGAGGATGCGATGCAGCAAGATGGGAGGAGATATATGGAGGTGATACGTCAAATCCTGACAACACGGGAGTCTCTGATACCAAAATAACATCAACATCCATTAGTATCGACAAGCAGACGGTGTGGGAAGGCCTTGCGTTGGTAAACTCCCAGTTCGATGTAAACTTCATAACGCGCAACAGAGAAGTGTTTGTTGGTACGTCAGGACTGCCAACACGTAATGTTTTCAAGTACGGAAAGGGCAACGGCTTGTACGAGGTAAATCAAGATGCAGAGGCAGACCAACAAATAGTTACACGTATGAGAGCATACGGTTCTGACAAAAATATTCCTGACAGATACTATGCAACACTAAATATGGAGGTTTGGTCTAAGCCTTCTCGCGTAATACAAAACGAAGTTTATGGTGAAATTTGCAATATAGAATTTTATATCGACGACATACCCGTCGAGCGTGCTTCCGTATATTTTACGTATCGAATTGGCGGTGGTCCAGGATATGATACATACTCTGTGAATATCCATGATGGTGGAATGGTTGTTGAAGCCAAGGTCAATGTTGGCGTAGAGCCTTGTTACCATAATCACATTAGTTTACAGATATTAGGCGGAAAAGGATATGATATTACAATAGAAGAAGCTAAAGCGTGCTTTGCTGCGATACAAGAAGCAGGTAGGGTGCATTTCGTCAGCGGTGTCAACAAAGAATCCTTTCCTTCTAATAGGAGGGATTATGCAGCTGGCGCGCATCTGCCAAACAATATGGCGTGCTTTAACCTAATGCTACCTGGTTTTCCTTCTATATCCTTACAAGACTGGTGGAATAACCACCCCGAGAAGCATAAAGAATTAAACCCAACAGGTGCAAAATTGCGCTTTTCTAAGCGTGCAGACCGTCCGTGGATAGAGTCGCCTGCGGCAGACGTTATCGGTGTGCGTCCCGGTAGCGTGTTTTTTGACACCGAAGATGTAAAGGAAAAGACCGTTGAGATATATCCCACTATCAAGGAAAAGGAAGTAGACGGTGTGCGTATTGACGAAATTGCAGTTGGTTCAAACATCGAAGATAATGGTGTATTCAAAGAAGGCGCATTCAAAGAAGGCGCAACAGGTCCTGAGTTTAAACTCACTCTAAAAAAAGAATTAAACTTTGACATTAACGCTCTGAAACAAAGTGACTTCTCCGTTACTATGGTCGACGGAATGTGTGCAGGACGTAAATTCAAGGTGAGTGGCAGTACAAAAGAAAGCGGGCAGTGGGTTTTGACATTGCAGCGCGTGGAGGATATTGGGCTATACTTTCCGTACAAGGACTTTCAGATTAACGCTGGAGACCATTTTGTATTATCCGGAATAACTCTCCCGACACAATACGTGGATGCTGCATCTGAGAAATTACTGCGCTACGCCATCGCTTGGCTTATAGAAAACGACCACACCAAGCATACCTATGCTCCGAAAATAGACGAACCTTCCATGGCCCGCCAACACGACGAGGCCATGGAGGATACTACCGGCACCACAAAGAGTCTACATGATACTATTAAAGAGGGAGATATATTTCAGTTTAGCGACGAGGATTTTGGTATCAGCGCAGACGTTATAATTGATAGTCTCTCCATAACAGAGAAAGAAGGGGCGATACCTACCTATGAAGTATCATTGCGCGATAACAAAGAGGTTAGTACACTACAAAAAATACAAGACAAGATAACGGCCATAAGTAATAGCACAGGAGATTTTACGCCCGCACAAGTTAAGGAATATATCCAAAGCGAAGGTTTGAAGTATTTTCTGTCGAAGGTCAAGACAGATGTAGCAGAAAAACTTATCCGCTTTTGGGAAGGTATCGCATTCGGCGAACAAAGCGACAATAACCCTCTCGGCATCTCCTCTGACGGCATCGCAACTCTCAAAGAGGTTGTGTCGGCTGCGTTCCGTTCGGGTGCGCTCGGCTCTGGCTTTAAGCTTGGTGATTATAACGGAGGTGGTGACAGTTACTTGGAGGTAGACCGCCTGCTTGTGCGCAAGGCTGCGGAGTTCGTAAGGCTCGTAATCCGAGAGCTTCAAAGCGTAGGTGGTGAGATTGTTCTGTCGCCTGCTGCTATGAAGATTAGCAATGTGGTCTATTTTGAGAAGTTCACGGTTCTTCCCGAATACGACGGCTCTCCCCTACGTTACGATGTTTACCGCTGTTACTTTTCACAGAAGAAAGGCGACGAGGAGATTGAGAACCAATTTGTGATGGGCGACCTCGTGCGCTGCCAGACGTTCAACGTAAAGGAGGGCGTGAATGAGAACGTGAAGAACAGATACTACTGGCGCAAGGTGTACAAGGTGGGTAAGGACTTCATCGACTTACTTGCTGACGATTGCGATACTGGTAGCGATATTCCGCAGGCAGGTGACGAGCTTGTACAGATGGGCAACGTCTTTGACACCGCTCGCCAGTCGGTCGTTGTTCTATCGGCATACGGAGCGGATGCGCCATCGTTAAAGATGTACGAAGGCGTAGATAGCTATTCGTTAGAAAACAAGGAGGTCTTTGTCCTGTCGCGCAAAGAGATGTTCGCCATAGCCGATAAGTTTAGGTTCGTTACGCGCAAGGCTAATGGCGAAATAAAGAGCACGCAGTCGTTTGCGGAGCTTGTAATGTCCGTGGATGGACTCAAGTCAACGGTCAACAGAAACAAAGAAGAGCTTGACGGCGAGATAAAAAGCACGCAGTCGCAGATAACACAGACCGCAAATGATATAAGAACAGAGGTTAGGAGAGACTACTCTACCAAAAAGGATGTAAACGACCAAATAGCAGCGGTTAGCTCTTCTATAACGCAGACCGCTACACAGATAGCGATGAAGGTAGGCTACACTCTTGCCGAGCGACGGAACCTGCTCGTCGGCTCGTTGTTCCGCAAGCAAGGCGAAGGCTGCTTTCTTCTAAGGTCTAAGATATATCGCACGTCGGCGCATGAGGGTGCTAATGTAATATTCGCGCCCGATGCCAAGGCAGGCGGTGCGCAATGGGGTGGAGCGGCGAACTCTCACAACATACACGTCACCAAGGGCAAGACGTACACGCTGGCTTTCTGGGCACGCACGAAGTCTGCCAGAGTAGAAATTGTGGGCGAGACGATATGGCATAGCTCGGCAACCGACACGTCGCGACCAAGTGGATATACCGGTCCTAACGGTAGTGCGAATTTAGGCGGCGTAACGATAACGCCAAGCAACGGATGGTATCTGTTTCAGAAGACCTTTACCGTGGCAGCGAACGCTCCTTATGAGTGGATTTCCGTGGCGTGTCTAAAGGCTAACGCATCTACTGCGAGTCAGCAGGTGTACATCGCCCACCCTATCCTCATAGAGGGTACTGCGGAGGACTTTGTGTGTTGGAGCGCATCGCCTGACGATTACGACTACATCGGGGGCAATCTTCTCGACAACACGCGCACGTTCGCCAAATCCGGCAATCTGATGCGAATGGATGCGTCTGTGGTAACTAACGAGTCGTACAACAACGGATGCTCGGTAATATATGCAAACGCTGCCTCCAAATACATTGAGATGGCGCAGTGGAGTGTTAGTTCTATCATCAAGAAAGATGAGGACTATATGTTCTCGTTTATGGCAAAAGGTTCCGGCAGCATCGACGCATACATGCGGAGTGGTTCTAATCTAAGCATATTCGCCGAAGACAGCGAGCGCGATACGACAACGAGCAACGCCGACGGAGGACGCCGCTTCTCTCTCACAAGCGAGTGGAAGCGCTATTGGGTGCACTGGCGTTCTGAGGGCACTGGCATACCTAATTATGTCTTAATCCGTTGTTTGCAAGGCGGTAAGGCGCGGGTGACAATGCCGAAGTTGGAGGTGGGTGCAACGCCTACCGATTGGATAGAGGGCAAGAGTGGTTTTATCGAAGACAGTGGCATTGCAGCCAAACTACTGCGCACAGGCTTTGACATCGAGAATGGCAAGATAACGGCAACGGCTGACAAGTTCGAGATTCGCAATAATAGCGGCGAGACAACGGCAAGTGTGAACAAGGACGGCTTGCTGATGGTTGGCGCAGGTGTGTTCTCGGGGCTTATCCACAAAAAAATAACGGAGATTACCCCTGAAAACCTAAAGAAGTACGTTACAGACGTGTCGGCACTGGCTCTCGGAAATATCCAGATTGACTTCGAGAAGACCGGCTGCTTTGTGAAGTTTACGGGTAACATAAAGGCGATGACTAAGTCTGATGTTGTTATTGTTCCACCTTTCTACATGCCCAACCATACATACTGGGGCAAACTGAGCACAAAGACGGTTTACGAGGCTATGGCGTATGTCGGACAGACCATTATTGTTGTCAATGATAGTGATGCAGAAATGACTACAATCGGATATACGAGTATGGATTTCGACCATGCCAGCAAATATTTTGGCAGAGGGCAAGGCGCGATGATGACCTGCGTTGTCAATAAAGGTCAGAATAGTTGCACTGTGGCATGGAACGGCAGACAGTTACCGTTTAAAAACCCTGCACTTGAAAGCGAGTCCGACCCGACAAGTACTGCTGAAGACCCGACAGCAACAGAAGAAGAACAACCAAAAGAATAAGATATGAAGAAAATAGTTAGAGGCAACGATTTCACGTTGCGCATACCGGTAAAAAAAATAGTCAATGGTGAACAGGTATCGTTCCCGTTGACTGATTGCACGGACATCGCGGTGCACGTCGTTAGCCAGTACAAGCGTACCGCACTCCCCTACACCATCGACAAGGAGTCTAATGATGTGCTTTTGGCTGACGTTGACGGCACGACACTGTCGTTAGGCACATACGCCTTGGAGGTGACGGGCGTATCGGAGGGTGCCAACTGGCGCAGCTTCGAGTACGAGCAGTTCGCCATCGTTGACAACAACGCAAGCAGCGATACAGTGTTTGAGGACAATACAGCCGATGGTAACACCAACATCGAGGGCGATAACGGAGGTAATGCCGACAAGGGCTGCATGGATGTAAAGATTGAAGGCTTTGCCGTGGACACTGCGCTCGTTGTCCTTCCGCCTGTCTTGTGCGCGAAGAAGCGGAAGAGCGTGGATTGTCTATACCGCTATTCACTTACGCCTATGAGCAGACGGTGAACTTGGCGGATGTTCAGCTACATGGCTTTATTTTGGCGGTTGGACAGACGTTGGAAGCGAATGTGAACAAAACTCTTGTGGACGAGGTGGTAAAGATGGTGTATGGCGGTAACGCAAAACTGTTCAGTTCGCTTTTTGCTCAGAATAAATGGACATCGACGCAGGTTAGTGCTGCGGATGCTTGCTTCTTTTCTTTTGCTCTGAGCAACCGCGCCAAGCCGAACAGCTACATGGCTCTGCCGGTCTTCGCTTGTTAATCTCTTTTTCTTTCCGTTTTCCGCGAGCAGCGAAAATTAATAATAAATACAAATAAAGACTATGAAGAAAACGATTAGTTTTGTCCGCACGTTCATCCCTGCGGATTTGTTTAAGAAAGAATATGCGTTGGGAGGTTTGACCATTTATCACTTCGACGAGCAGTTGAATGTTGAGATGAGCGCATACGAGTGTTGGGAGTGTTCAGTACGGAGTGGCGAATACACGCAGGACGAGGTTATGACTGCGTTCGAGGAGTTTAAGTCAAAGCTCGCAGCGTCAGAGCTTGCAACTGCGAAGGCGCAGAAAATAGCGGAGATAGATGCCTACGACACGTCAGATGCAGTGAATAGCTTCTTGGTGGACGGCACTAAAATGTGGCTCGACAAGGCGACACGCGTCGGTCTTATGAACTCCACTACTATCGCCCAAAGCTCTGGATTGAAAAAGGTCACATTATGGTTTGGTGATACGCAACTGATACTCACCTGCAACAGGGCGATAAGCCTACTCTCTGCCATTGAGATGTACGCTGTCCAGTGCTTTGACACTACGGCAAGACATAAAGCAGCAATAGGTAATCTGACAACCATTGAGGAGGTAGAGAAGTATGACATCACAGCAGGCTACCCCGAGACATTGGAGATAACAACATTCGATTAACAACAAAATTCAAATATCATGGAAATAAAAGTAAAGCGAATAGCAAAAAAGGAGACGTACACAATAGGCAAGATGTACGTTGACGGCGAGTATGTCTGCGACACTCTTGAAGACAAGGACAGAGGGCTGACATCTAATATGTCAGTTGTGCAGATATGCGGAGTGAAGATTAAAGGCGAAACCGCCATACCTACAGGCAGATACCTCGTCGACATGAAGACGGTGTCGCCACGCTTCGGAGGTCGGGCGCAGTACCAGTTCTGCAAAGGTAGACTGCCAAGGTTGTGCAATACACCTGGCTATCAAGGCGTGCTTATTCACTGCGGCAACACCGCGAAGGACACGGAGGGCTGCATCCTTGTCGGCGAGAATAAGGAGAGGGGCAAGGTGCTCAATTCAACGGCTACGTTCCGTATGCTCTACCCTATCCTGAAGGCTGCTGACGAGAGAGGAGAACAGATTTATATCACAATAGAGTAAAAAGGAGGCGAAATGGATACAGTATTGCAGATTATAACGTTGCTTGTAAGCAGCGGCATCGTCGGACAACTCCTCTACTACAACTCTCGAAAACGAAAGGAAGCTGCGTCTGCGCAGAAAGACGAAGACGCGAACGCAATGGCTTATGCTCAAGAATGGCACAACCTTTACGACCATGAGCATGAGGAGCACATGGAGGAGCGCACAAGACTCAATAACAAAATAGACTCGCTCTACGACGACATTGGCAAGCAGCGTGCGACCATACGTCAGCTCAAAGACGATAAGAACACGCTTCTTATGAGAATGCGCGAGCTCCAATGGAACGAGTGTACGATAAATGGGTGCATGAAGCGAAAACCGCCACGTGACTATGGGAGAGAAGAAACGGATTAATAATAATGTCAAAAGTAAAAGTGTATGGATATAAGAGGAATACTGATGTTGCTGAACTGCATCATATTGGGAGCAACAACGCTCTTTATTTTCTACAAGGCAGCGCAGCTCGATATGGTCGATGAAGGCTACGACGAGATTAAGCGAAACCGACAAGGCGCAATCGGTTGGTTTGTGGCTTCGGTGTTTGTAGGCATTCTCGCGCTGCCAGTAATGGTGCTGCGTGAGGTTTATCAATGGAAGCGTTATAAGCTACCGGGTATTGAGTGGGATGATATTTGTCGCTACGGCTTCACTATCATCGTCGGCTCTATGCTGCATCTGCTCCTGCTTGTGGTAACGAGCTGCACAACTCCGAAACCTGTTGTGTTGGAGCGAGTGATTAACAAGACGGACACGTTGTATAAGACCACCCACAAAGCCGATACGTTCCGCATACATGACTCTATATATGTCGAGAGTTACATGATAGGAGATACAATATACAAGACAAAGAACGTGTACAAATGGCGTGACAGGGTGAGCGTTAAGACGGACACGATATACAAGTCTATCTTGCGAGCAGACTCAATTCCAGTGCCGGTGCCAGTTGAGCGTAAGGCTACATGGTGGGAGCGGACGCAGATGTTCGCAGGCAAGATAGCGGTCGGAGCGGTGGTACTATGTTTAATCTCGCTGCTGCTTTGGCTGATACACAGAAGAAGATAATATGTTGATTGGTTAGTTATTAGTTTTTTTAGTTTAAGGTAAATTGTTTTTAGGAGCCTTGCCCGTCCGTGATGGATAGGCAAGGAGTTTAAGTGAACTACCCATGAGCTAAAGACTTGCGTTTTTTACTGTGTTTAAATAAATATAAATAAAGACAACAAAACATACAACTTTGAAAATAAATGACTAACTTGCATCAAATAAAACTAATCAACGTTATATTAAATTAAATAAAATCAATATGAACGATGATGATAAAAGGATGTTTCTTGCTCTTGTGAAGGGTAAGGACATATCGGAGATTATGTCTTTGCTGGCAGAGTCCGGCAATCAGTATTCACGCAGAATATTGCGGTTTTTCCGCTGGTTCTGCAAGTGGGTTCCAATACTCATAATGACGGCGCACATGTACGGCGTGTTTGACTTTAGCCGCAATCCAAAGGAGATGTTTGAGGTACACAAGGCGAACTATGCGTGCTATGCGTTCATCTATATCATGGTCTATATACTGCCAATGGTTATAATTCTTGCGTCACGCTTCTTCTGGCTGTGTTGGAAGTATCGCATACCGTTCTTCTACTACTTCGGTGTCAACTCCATACATCTTGTATATTGGAACTGGTACACGACCAACGAGATGGTAATGGCACACTTTGCAATCATGGCGTTTACGCTGTTGTTGTATATTTACGGAGCTGTCGACTGGTTTTGCTGTAAATCAAAGCTCGGCAAAAGAATGTTCAGTTAAAAAGAAATGTTATGAGAAAGATTTTCGGATACAAGATGCTCGGCACGTTGTTGCAATCGCTTGCCAATTCGTGCTTTCAGGCGGACGAGCAGCAGCGCAACGGCGAAAAAGTGACGGCTTGCGGTATGAGTGACGATGACATAGAAACACTCTGCCAGGACATACTCCCGAATATGCTCAACCCGATGATGAGCGCAGAGGAAGTGAAGGACAGACTTGGTGTAAGCGACGCAACGCTCAACAGAATGGTCAAGCGAGGAGAAATACCGAACGGTGAGTGCAAGAAGCGCGGACACACACGATACTGGAAGAAGTGGGACATTCTTCACTTTTTAAAACACAAGAGAGGCAAGTAAAGAGGCTTCTCTTTTTTTGTTTCCATTTCTTTCCAATTTTTCAAACATTGGAAAGAATGTCTTACGATGTGATAGTACCGACTATCACCTTATATATCTGATTATCAGCGTAATATAAAATCTTTGAGCGTGTTATGACATTATCCGTCGTAACTCGCTAACTTTGCGGTGTAACGTTACAATAGTGTTTAGTCAACTAAGGTAAAATTTTAAAAAAAGATTGTATTATGTCTGAGTCAAAAACTTATGTATTCGGCAATGAAGGTAGCGGACAGGGTGGCATGATGAGTTTGCTCGCTCCTCTGCTTCAACAGAGAGGTCTTGACCCTAATCTTCTCCTTGCCATGAACAAGAACGGCAATGGTTGGGGCGACGGCTTCATGTGGGTAATTTTCCTATTCTTCCTCATGGGTTGGGGCGGTAATGGTTGGGGTGGTTTCGGCAATGGTCGCGCAGGCGGTATTGCTAATGAAATCAACAACGACTACGGTCGCTCGCTCCTCATGGACGCTATCGGTGGCAACAGAAACGCTCTAAGCAACCTTGCTACACAGCTTAACTGCACCGAAGGTCAGATACAGGCGGCTATCTCGGCTCTTACCTCGCAGGTTCAGGGTGTGGGCAATCAGATCGGCATGAGCGGTATGCAAGTTATCAACGCTCTCCAGCAAGGCAACATGCAGATTGCACAGCAGCTCGCTTCTTGTTGCTGCGAGAACAGACTTGCCACATGCCAGCAGACCAACACCTTGCAGAATTCTATCAATGGCGTTGCAACAAGTCAGGAGCGCGGTTTCTCAAGTATTGCCAACACTATCCAGAACAGCACACAGCAGATTCTTGACGGACAGCGTGCCGCAGAGCTTCGAGAGATGCAGGACAAGTTAGACCATCTGCGCGAGGAGAACTCAACGTTCAAGTCGTCGGCTATGACAAGTCAGATTGTAGGTCAGGCGGTCGCTCCTATCAATGCGGTGTTGGCAGGCTTGCAGCAGGAGGTTGCAGGTATCAAGTGTAAGATGCCCGAGACGGCGACTGTACCTTACCAGCCGTTCGTTGCTGTCCCAAACTGCGTAGCAGCACAATACGGACTTTACGGAGTCAACGGAGCTAACGGCTTTTGGGGCTAACCATCTAACTGGAGGAACGACTATGATTTGGGGTTATCCTTTTTCATGGGTCAATAGAAGAGGGTCGGCGGCTATCGGTTCTACCGGTGTGTCGGTAGGCACAAGCGGTGTGGTATTCTCATTCAGGAACCATGCCTTCTTGAATGCCAATTACAGAGGTACGGTATTCGTAAATCTGCGACAGGCAATACCGACAGGCACAACGACCACGCTGCCGATACTCTTTGAGACCAACGGCGTAACGCAGGCTGTCACCAAGTTCGGAGGTGCGGCTCTTACGGTTGCCGACGTAGCCGGAACTGGCGTATATCAGCTCTGGTTTGAGAGAGATACTAACACCCTTCAGCTAATGACGGGTATTGTTTAACAACTAAATTGCGAATTGTATTATGTTCAGTGGACTAAGAACAAGCAGCATATTCTATGTGCTTGAGAAAGGTGAAGAGCCGACATTGAAAATCGGACAGGTGGTAAGCGTAAGTAATCCGCAGCCGAAGTTCCCCACCTATCAACCAGGGCAGTTTTCAGCGCAGCCTATGGAAACGGTTGTAGATGTGAAAGTAAAGTTGCCCGACGGCGAAGCAGAGTTCAAGCAACTGCCTTCAAACGGACAGATTGCCAACTCGGGCGATGTGGTAGTAAGCGAAAGTCGCGAAGCGATGATTGCCGAAGTGGAAGCGATGTTACGACACTCGCAGGAGGTGCTTGCAAGCAAGGACTATCATGAGAAGGTGGTGTGCAACTGCGAGAAGATAATGTGTGTTCTCAATCCTCAGATTGCCAAAGACAAGGAGCAGGAGCAGAAAATATCTCAGCTCGAAACCAAGGTCTGCGGCATGGAGGGTACTTTATCAAACATAGAAAGCATGTTGCAAAAGGCACTGAAAAAGTCAAACAGCAATAACTAAAATGCTTGAGCTATGTATATGATTGAAATCACAGAGAACAAGATGGGTGAGCTTGTTGAGAACGTAGAGAAATGCTTGCGCTATGGCGGCAAGGCAATGGCGTGTCTTGACAGCTTGCAGCGTGGCGAAGGTCGATACGGTGAGCGTTCACCTATGCCCGATTATCGCGATGATTGGCGATACGAGAACGAACGCCGTGAGCGCGATATGTACGATGATGACGATGACGGTCGCTACGGAGAACGACGCGGCGGTTATCGCGGTCGCAGACGCTACTAAGTAATTAACCCGACTGGTGGGGAGGTTCGCTTCCCTGCCAGTCCCTTAAAACCTAAATATTATGGGAAGATGTAAGATGCCTTTGGATATGTACGACTTGAAGCCCGAAGGAATGATAGCATATCTAAGATACAACGGCTATCACTTCAACAAGAAGATGTGCGAGTGGGCTGTCAAGCAAATGCGAATGATTAGTCCAACTACGGGCAAGGAGGAACGTTTGGAGATGCTGTCAAAAGAGAAAGTCGAGGAGATGTTGCAAACGAACGGCTTACAGCTTGAAAACCTCGTCGGCTACGACCATGTATATGTGGCGAATATGTGCAGGGCAGACTTCTGGGGCAAGTCGATAAAGGACGAGCAGCAAATGGCGCAGTATGTAAAAGATATGGTTGATGATACAGACCAGAAGGACGGCTTCATCTTCAACCGCTTCTATGCCGACTGCTGTCACAACGGTATGCCTATACCTTGGGAGGACTTGTTATGATTAGGCGTGACATAAGGCTCGACAAGTACGACTGGGATGTGCGTTGCTTCATTGGGTATGGCAGCGACGACGCGGTGTATCTCTGTAACGAGCTTATGACTATTGGGTGTGGCAGCGAAGCGGCAAGCAAAGCCTACCGTCACTTCATAGGCGGTGGCGAAAGCAGAGGACTCACCTACTCCAACGTTAAGGACAAGGTGAGCGTGGTTACTATCGGACACTCAGAAGAAGAAAGCGAGATGGTGAACACAATCGGTCACGAACTGCTGCACGTTACGGCGCACATCTGTGAGGCGTACGATATTGATATGAGCGGTGAGCAGGCTTGCTATATCATGGGAGAACTATGTGAACGGATATTCAAGAAACTAACATAAATTTAGCGATATGAAAACAATACAGACAAATACGCTTGCCGAAAAGCTGTTTTGGTTTTACAGAATCGGCATAAGAGCGATACCTATACTCCTTATGGTTTTACACTGGTTCGGCGTGTATTGGTTTCACCATAACACTGCGTCAATGGGTTTAGATCTGAACGAGAACGCCGTTTTGGTTGCGTCAGTATATGTACTTGCTTATGTCGTACTGCCAGCCGTTTTACTGCCGGCAAGTTTTCTTTTCAAATTCGGTTGGGTGTGGCGAATACCGTTCCTGTATCTTGCAGGAGTTATTCTGATAAGGCTTGGGCACGGCACGCTGTGTATTTCCGAAGCAACAAAGATTGCGGACTACACGCTGATTATTCTTACGATGCTGCTGTATGGTCGGGCATTTACGTTGCAAGACAAATAACAAAAAACCGCGCACGGACAGCAAGATTTTACTCCTGCTGTCCGTGCGCGGTTGGTATTAACCTATTCTCCGTAATCCTCTGGTTTATATTCGGGGTTCACCTGCAACGCATACTCTCCTGCGCGGTCGTAGATGTTCTCGTTCGAGATCTTCATTACGATATTCTTTGCTGCCTGAACACTGTCCGCATCATCGTTGATGTTAATGTCGGGCATTCCTGGTACCGAGTTTATGACGGATTGCATGGCATTGTTCCAATTTTGTTGCAACTCCAGTGCGTTGCCATCACTGAACATCGGTCGCAAGTCCTTGCCGATTTTCTTTTGGATGTTATCAAACAAGTTCTTAAATAGGTTTACCGCAATATCTATCAGCACCATTGCCGTCTCCATACGGGAGATTATCTTGCTTTTCGGCACCTTATTCTTCAAGAAGTAGTTGTCGATGCAGTAATAGAGTGTTGTGACGAGCGGTTTCAGTTCCGCTTCCGACGCATCGGATAGGTCAAGCCAAAGCTGATAGCGGTCGGCGAGGACAAAGCGCATCTTCGCATCCCATGTGTTGTATGCAGCAAGAGCCTTGTTGATGCTTTGCTTTGTCTGCTGACGGTATAGTTTTTTGTCCTCTTTAATCGCGTTGTAAGCGTCTATCATCGCTGTTTGGGCAATGTTGTATGCAGAACCCATTGTGATGTAATACAGCGAACAATAGCGGTCAATGCTCTTTAGTATTTCCTCTTTCTGCTTTACACTTGGCGCGATAATATACGCCCTTCTCGGAGTGCGGCTTATTAACTGACTTGTGCTCATGCTTATATTGCGTTTAAAATTTGCAAATCGTGCGCTTCACCTATCACGCCTACGACGGGTATTCCGCAAGCGTCCGCCACGCGACGTTCCGTTTCACAGCCTTTTGAGCAACGCCATCGGTTCGGTACAACAATGCCGTCGCAGCCGAGGAGCAGGCGTAAGTCCTCTTTCATGTGCTCCGTGTACGGCGCAGAGTCGGATAAAGGTTTACTCATGGGATTGACTGCCTTGTAGCCGAGAATTGTCAGTTCTTTCTCAATCTGAGCGAAGAACTTGTGTCGCTCGTTGAGGTTATAGCCGGTAATCGGTGATGATATGTATATTTTCTTTTTGCTCATTTTGTTTATCAGATTAAAATACCACTTCTTTGTAGCTTGATGTCGGCTTCTTGCCGGACAGGATTGCATTGCCGCAAGTAATCAGTCCGTTATCCTCGTCATACGACGGAACGAACACGATTACATCAAATCCGTTTGCTTTCAAATCTTCTTCCACTTTCTTGTACGGCACAAACGAGTCGTAACCTCCGCTTGTCTGAATATGGTTGGCTTCGCAGCTGTTTGTTCGGTGGAGCGGTGTAATCTTACACATGAACTTGCGTGGGTCAAACATCGAAGCAAGTACCTTGCCGTCAATAATGGAGTCGTCGGCAAGCGCGAAGTTAAGGGTGTACTTGCGACCGTGCGGAGTTTCAAGTGTGTCGGCAAGTTCTGCAATATCTCTCAATGGCAAGGCGTTACCCGAGAACAGATATTCTCGCTGTGCGTCGTCGGTAGAGTTTATAGAGAACTGCAAGCCTGCGTTTCCGTTGTAGTCGGTATTCTTAACTCTAACCCATTTGTGGATAAAATCATACAAGTTACAATTATGCTTCGGGAGCATTGTGCTTACTACAGGATGTACAAGTGAATTCCCGATGTAGGGAACAATATCTACGCGCAAGAAGAAGCGCGCGTGCTCGATTACAGCCTCGTTCCATGTCGGCTCGCCCATGCGTGCATAGTGTACATTAAGACGTTTGGTGTGATTAACCTCCAGGTGCATACCTAATGCCGTTGTTATCTCGTGGCGCAGGTCGTTCAGTGTTACGTTGCGTCCCGGTCCGACTTTCGGCACGTCGCAGAACTTGCAGTTCATTGAGCAGCCGTACTGGGTAGAGATTGTTATCACCCATTTTTCGGTTAGGGGCATCGGCTTTCCGTTCGGCACGCCATTCAGCTCTCTTGTTATGCCGAGGAAGTCGGCTTTGATATTTGCATCTTTTCCGTAGTCGGCTACTGTCAGAAACTCCAACACGCCTTTGTCTCCTTTTGCGGTGTAGATTTCACCTGTAGGAACTTTGATTTCTTTGAGTATTTTCATTGTTATTTGATTTAATTTATAGTGTCTTAACCAATACTTTATATTCTTCATCTTCATCCTTGATTTGATAGCCATTAGCTATATACCAATCAAGCACCCATTTAGGGGTATCTGAAGGATGAAATGTTAGAGCAATGGTTTTAGCACCCTTTAATTTGCTGTTATATTCGGCAGCTCTTAACATATAATTGCCGCCGCCTTTGCCGCGCCATTGTGGGTCTACCCATAATGCGTATAGTATACAATCGGCGTTGCATATATTCTCTTTATCTTCCTGTTTAACAGGAAAACAGACTTGCACGCTTCCTCGACACGCCTCGTTTGTGATAAGAATATGCAAGCCGCTCTCCCATGTTTGAAATTGTACCATATCATTAAGTTTGATTAACATCGCAACGCTTGAAGCAATACATAGCGCCCACTTGCTCGGTATCATGCGTGCTACGCTGTTCCCATGTGAAGGAAATTTTATTTACTTTTTTGTTCATAATTCGAGTTTTATTAAAATTATTTTCTACGCGCCAATTCTTATGTGCACGTATCGAGTTTTCAATTCCTTTTTACGATACCACCTGCGTACCTCGTATGCAACAAACACGCCACACATTTTGGGGTATTGACGCGGTTCTGTTTCGATTGATGTACTTATCTTTTTAAACTTTACTTTAGTGCAGCAATACTGCGTCCGAAACATGGTTTTGTAACGCTTCTTTGTTTTTCTAATCTTCATCCGTCACCTCCTTCTTAATTGCTTCCAGCTGTTGTATGATGTTGTCTATCGTCTTGCCGCTGTAATCAACGGCAATTTCTTTCAGCACGGCAATCTGTGCCGTCAGTCTGATGTAATCTGCCTGTTTCATTGTTGCTTGTTTTTATTAAATTTTCCGTGTTTCTCCTTTTGAGAGTTTCAAGAGCTGTATAGTTTCGCGTATTGACAAGCTGCTACCGCAGTCAAATCCTGCGTCTTTCAGTTTCTTTATGTGCTGATTCTCTTCTTCTTGTGTCATAGCTCTTTAAATTCTATGTCATGTTCCTCATTCCATTCTTCGTCAAACCCTTTACTTCTAAACTCTATCTCCTTACCTTCTGCAAATGCCTGTATTATAGGCAGTAATTCTTTTGCTTCACTACGATTCATTTTATAATGTGTTAATTGGTTTATAACTCCATTTATATCCATAGGCAGTATGCCTATATTTTGTACCTATACAACAATTAGCGATATTACCCCATGGAACATGCAATTCTCTTGAAACTTCCATTAAAGACTTCCATATTTTTATAAGATGCCCATCAATGCTATATTGATAAACTTTCTTCTCGCATCCATAAGAGCGATTTTTGTTCTTTGTATTTTGTCTTCTCGCCATAGAATTATTGTATGCCGCATTATAAGAATAGGTACACCATTCTAAATTGTTGACATTATTGTTTAATTTATTCTCATCTTTATGGTTGATTATAGGATAATTACACGGATTTGGAATAAATGCTTCTGCAACTAAGCGGTGAACTCTGAAAGCCTTACCCTTTGCGTTTTTTGTTAAAACAACAAAATAATATCCGGCAGTATTCATTGCAGGTGCTAATATTACGCTTTTCTTATGTTGTATAGAACCAAAGACACCCTTTACAATTCTACCGACAGAACGAACTCTACCAAGATTGCTTACTTGATAGAATCCTTCATATCCAAGAATGTCTTTCCAATTTTCTTCTTCTGTCATATTAACCTTCCAGTTCTATATTATGTTCATCTGCGAAACTATCTTCTGCATCCTCGCAATAACGACCTTCACAAAGCGTCTCAGGAAATGCTCTGTTAGTAAAATACTCTCGGCAGCATAACTCGCATATTTCATCTCCATAATTATTTCTCAACTCTTCTCTGGTCATTATTCACCCTCCTTTCTGATTAAATAATCGTACATAGGCTTGCGGCTTCTACGATATTTATTACATATCTTTTCTGCCTCTTCCTCTGTATTACAAATTGCAACAACTCCATCGGGATACGTGTCCCAATATCTAATAACTTTAAATTTTGTCATACTCAATCCTCCAACTCTTTAAGTGCATCATGCAAATTGACAATCGCTTTTTCAAGTTCTTTCTGTCTGCCTTCTATTACCTTTGTCTTTTCATCAAAGATAGCAGAACATACATATACAGAAGCTACTTGCATTACAGCATATTGTATTTTCTCGATAGCTTTTTCTTTATTCATTGTCTTATGATTACTAACTTCTCTCCCCAGTGACAGTGGGGAGAGAAGTTAGTAATTACTTGGTCATCATAATCTGCGGCACGTTTCCATAAACGGGAATTATAAAGCAATTCTGCCGTTTTATTCAGAAGACAAAGGAAATATATTTTTTCTTTCCTTTTTTGCCACATCAATGGCTTCTTCTAAGGTATTGTACCTTCCAAAAGAATGTCTTCCAATTCTTACTCTATACTTCTCTCCTTCCATGGTAACGTTTCTATATGTTGTTGAACTTTTTAGAGTAGTAGAAATATTTTGAGCATTTTGTTCTCTACTAACTTCTCTAAGATTTGTTCTGACATTATTTAAAGTATTGTGATCAATATGGTCGATAACATTGTTAGGATCCAATTTGTTAAATATAAAGTTATGCAACCATATTTGTTTTCTAACTTTATCAATTTGGATTTTAGTTTTTACACCATCAATATGACCACTTTTATGCCTGTTAATATGCCAAGTGCCTTTTATGGAAGCAACCTTAGATAAATCAGTTTTATTAATGTAACATAATAGTGTGGTATTCTTATATCGAATTTCTATAGCCGCTACATTATCATTTATTTCAACTACTCTATTTTTCATTGTGTCATTTTTGAATTTTACTTAAATCTAAAAATGTTGACGTATTTCCTCCTGTAACAACCGTTGGAACAGATCCATCCCACTTCTCAATCCACATCTTTTTGAGAATTGCTGGAGTAAGTGTTGCGGATTTAAGTTCATTAGCCTCTCGTTCGGCACGTGCCTGTACAAGCATCTTTTCTGCTTCAGCCTTCTTTACAGCCACTTCGTTGAGTGCTCGCTGTGCCTCCTGAATAGCTTTGTTCTTCTGGTTGACGGCTTCAACGATGGAGTTTGGATATTTGAGACCAGACGTAAGCTGTTCAAGCTGGAAGTGCTCTTTGGCAAGTGCCTTACTAAGCTGTGATTCAATAGCACGCTCTACCATATCACGGTTGCTGACAATCTGATCGGTAGTGTACTTGTTGAGCTGAATACGGAACGCATCTTTGACATAGTTGAATAATGTACCATTGATGATGTCGTTCAGTTCCTTGCGGTACTTCTTGAACACTTTCGGCGCATTGCCGTCGATCATCTTGAGAGATACCGTCGGATCAACGGTAAACTCAGAACCGTCCTTGGCGTTGATGGTAAAAGCAGGATAGTCGATTGTCTGTACGAATGTCGGGTACTCATAGACCTCTTCTCAAAATGGATTGTACCACACACGACCGGTAACGAGACTTACGTCATCAACGCCCTTGTCTGAACCGTAAAGGTTGACGAGAATGCCTTCAGAACCAGCGTCGATACGCTCGCTACAAGAGGTTAAACACAATGCTGTCATAAGCAGCACAAACATACACATTGATTTAATTTTACTCATTGTTTTTATTATTTTTAAAAGTGAAACAATTCGTTGCAAAAGACAAAAGCGTCCAAAATAAAAGGATTGCTACGCTAATCAGATTTGTTGCTGTATCTGCCTTGCTTACGCCTCTCAGCGCAACGCTGACAACAATGAGCGTTATGACAACCCACACCACAAAAGCGGTGATTTTCCATTTATATGTTTTCATTTTCGTTTATTTATAAGTGTCATCTACTCAGTTACCAACTCCCAGTCCTCTGCAAATACATCACTCGAAGACGGAACCCAAGAGTCGGCACGTCCATCTGGGTGCACTATAAGCATCTGATTGGTGTAAGTGATGTGTGGCTCAGCACGTGCCATAATGATGTCCTTGGCTGACTGAGGAAGTGACTGCATGTTGGGGATGATATCGGCTGAAATACGGGCAGGTACTTGCTTAACAACAAATAAACCTTTACCATTCCAACCAGTTCTGCGGACAGCCATACCTGCTTTAAGGTAAAGTACTGCCGTGCCGAATGTAAAATTGGATTGCTTAAAATTCATCTTATTTGCCTTTATAAATCTGTCTGCCAAGACAAGGTAATATTGCCCCATCAACCCTCTTTGCACAGTCAACAAAGCACGAGAAAGTGCGTCTAAAGCACTGAACTCATCCGAAGAAAGAAAGTTATCGCATTTATTCATGCGTTTTTCAAGGTCTTCGAGTTTAAGAAGCATTCTGTTGACAAACGTTTCAGACGGCTTGTAAGCCTTCTCGAATACATCTGCCGGACTCCAAGACTGGTAACCGCCTTCATACTCAACGAGGTAGCCAGCCTTGTCTGTTTCACACTCAGAGGGTCTTACACCCTCTTTCAAGAGCTTGCGCTCGTAGGCTTCGCCCATTGTCATAGGCATAGCCTTCACTGTCTTTGTTCCAGTGTACTGTTTCATTTCTTTGTTCATAGTTATGTTTGTTATATTGTTAATGTTTTCTTTTGTTCTCCTTTGCAAGTCTTCTCTCGTATGCTCTACGCTGTTGACGTGTCATACCTCGTCGTTGAACATTATCTTTTTCATTTTTATCGTTTTAAATCTCCGAGACAGACAAGCACGGCAAACTGGAGTTTTGCCAGGGTTTTCACCTGTAGTTTATCATCATTGCGGATGTTCCTTGTCTTGATGATTAGCCCTGCCTAATAAATCAAGACTTGAAACCTGTGCTGAATTGTCTATGCGGTAATTGTACTTTTACGGCTACAGCAAATGCCAACCAGTCTAAAACGGCTCAACATCATACTGTGCCTGCTGCCACCGGAGATGGTTAAAAATGTCTTTTGAAAACTTTCTCGGCTTGTCGAAGTTTCATTTTTTACGCTCTTAATTCTGCGTTCAGCCCCAGTGCCCAAAGGATATGCTGGAGTTCGTGCACGTACTTGATTTCTCTTAACTTTTTTCCGTCGAGGTAGGCGACAAACTTATTTTCCTCGACCTCGTACACGATATTGATGCCGAGGTCGTAATGATAGTAGTCATACCATTCCGAAGTGCCTTCCTTTTGATGCTGCTCCTCCTTAAACCCGTTCTTTTCGAGGAGTTCAGGAGTGAGGGATATGCCTTCAATGTCATTACACCAAGCCCACCATGATGCATCGTCATCGTTGATAGAACGTATAACGACGAATCCATTTTCGTCCCCAGACGCTTTCTCGTCCTGTATCTCGGCTATAGTGCATAACGTTCCGTCGGGAAATGGATAATCGCGGTTTACCCTTACAAGGTCGCCGATTCTAAGGTCTTCTGGTTTAATCATTCTTTTGGGAATTTAATGCGATTCGTAGATAAACTGAGAAAAACAGCCAGACAAAACCTACTGTTACTCTATCATCATGGCGTGATGCGCCGATAGCCGGCAGTGCAAAAAACTGCCAATGTTTTTTGTTAGCAAAGCAAAAAGCTTTACACTCGCGGTATTTAGCTTTAATCATTTTCCAGTGTGTTCTTTTGTAAATACTACTCTTTCATCTTCTTTGTCATAAGGACAATTAAGCATCTGAGGGCAAAGACCGCAGCTTACAATGTGCCTTACATCACATTCCATTCTTGATCTGTAGCTCATTTCTTTCTTCTTTTATTTGAGTTTTGAAGTGCTTGACCGTAATCCTTTGGGGAGGCTACTGCGTCTGGAATAACCTCACACGCTGATGGCAAATAATAAAGCTGGTTTACGAATCTCATTTCTCACCTCCTTCCGGCAGCAAGTCCTCTATGTAACACCATGTAAAATCCGCATCAGCAAACGCGCAAAAAGCTTCCCATTGATGTTCTTTGTCAAAGTCTTCGAGGTTCAGTTCTTCAGTAGTGTCGAATGTAGAGTATATATCTTTTAATTCCCAATCTTTGACAAGAATAGGTCTGCCGGCTTCTGGAATTTCATCCTGGCTATGCCAAAGGGCTTTCTTGAACCATTCAACACCTGCGGCGAAAGCATTTCTTGCGGCGAAGTTCGCAACTGCATCCAATGCGGGATTGTATGTCAGTGTTGCTGCCTTTCGTATATCTTTTTCGTCAATCATAATAGTTTTGTTTTAAAGTTATCGTAAATTTCCAAGTCGTTCCACCATTCTTCTCTGCCGAGTTCAACGTGCCTGTTTTCGGGTGTTTTTTGCTTTGCAACTGCTTTTATCCACTCGTTTGGAACAAACGCATTGAACGATTGCAAGCCGCTGCTTTTCTTCGTCTTGCCGACTACCTTGCCATCAATGTAGAGGTAAAGCGGATGGTATTCGCCTTCAAAGCGGTAGCAGAGAGCTTGGAGCTGCTTGTGCTCTATCTCGCTGTAAAATGTCACCATATAGCGGTTTCCTCTGTGCAAAGCAGCGAGCGCGTGCATAAAATCCTCGTAGCCGAAATGCGTGTTCTTCTTACCGTTTAGCTCGTAGAAGTAGCATTCGAAGATGTCGCGTCGCATATAGAACCATAGAAAGTCCATATCGTCGTCTGACATCTGTGGAATTGATTTATATACAATCTCCTGCCAGACGTGCTGCCGGAGGTGCGAACCTCTTGCGAAACCCTCAACCGCATTGAGGAAGTCGTGTCTACCTAAAGAAAGATTTATCATACTTAGAATTTTTCTCTTATTTTCTGATATTGCTTGGCAAACGTCTTTTCCGTTACCCATGCGCTGTATCGTGTGCGGTAGTAACGCTTAGGCTTGCCTGAAACAAGCCCTGTTGTGTCACGAGGGGTATTCACGCTCATGTATATCTTTGGCACGATGTCCGTTGACACATACGATGTGATATACTCATCCGCAAAAGCGATATGTCCTGTCTCGCGGAAATTGACATTTGCAAGCGAGAAGTCTTTTGCCATGTTAGCATTATTTGGGATTGTTTGTTGTGCCTAACAGATGTTGATTGCCCTCATAAGGGATGCAATACTTGTAGACACTTGATAAACAGACGTAAGGGCATTGCTTATTGAATGTGTTGTAGTGAGAGAAGAGTTCACAACGCCATACGCTATCTTCGTTGCATCTCACTAACACCTTGTCGAACGGCTTGAACGAACACTTAGGTTCAGCAACCTTAACAGACTCTACTTGCAACGTTTCGGGGTTATACTTGCCGCCATAGTGCTTTTCTGCCGCTTCAATAAACTCTACTCTCTGTTTGCCGGTGGCTTTTACAAAGCAATCCGTGGCGCAGACTTCTTCTTCTCCAAATGTATGGTCATTATAATAGTTGAGTGTTGTATTGAACTCGGTGTAATCGTTATTCACCCAACCTTCAAAGATTGCAAGCATTCCACTGTTAGGGTTGTACACCACGTCACCACGCTTGAAGAACTTAGTCCAATCTCGCATATTACGAGAAGGGAAGAGTGTTATTTCTGCGCCTTCAAAACTTTCAAAATAAGTACCTTGTGGTGTGAAACTTTCGCTACTTGTATCGGATACAGTCGTTTTGATAGGATATCTACCGTCACTATCATCACAATACTCTAATGTGACCTTGCCAAATATAGGCGAGTACAGTTTTGTGCCTTTTGGCATATCGCGAAGTATTTCCGCAATGTCAATCTTGTTCTCCATCTTCTTGCTCCGTTTCTTTTGTGTTATACTTAGCCTCATAGGCTTCTATTGTTATTTTCATTCTGCTTGCAATATCCAACAATTCCTTGTAGTCCTCTATTATCATTCTGTATATCGAACATCTACCGAGAAAGTACCATGTTCCCGCAAAAAGGCGGTATTAATGATTGTTAATACTATTCCTATCATTATTCGACTTTAAACTTGTTTATGTTGTAAATAGTTGTTACTATTGGCATAAGAGTCAAGCCACCAAGACAGGCGTCGCTGTTAGGATTGTCCTTGAAGTCGTACGATATTGTACCACCGAAGCGCATCATCGTGACCTCAATCTCTCTGCCTTTGTATTTGCAGTTGAGTCTTGCAACGCCTTCTTTAAGGCGGTCGAAAAACATTTCGGGAGTAAAGTCCTCACCGAAACCAAACTCGGCGTTTTTGAAAAACTCCAAGCTGTTTGCAAGAGCCTTCGTCTTTTTGTTGTGAACGCTACATTTCGGGCATTCGCAGTAAAATCTTTCTTCTGTCATATTATTGTATTATTAGTTTCTTAGTATGTGCGCCTTCACCACCTTGTGAGCAGCTCGTGGCTGCGCTTTGTTAAACTCTTCCACAAACCACCGCTCGTACTCGTCGTGGAAACGTGGCTTGTGTTGTTTCTTGCCTTGGAGAGGATAAATATCTGCGATAAATTTTCTCCGTTGTCTAATGTCAGTACAGCTTTCATAACTTGCCTGTTTTAAATCCCAACTCCTTAGCTATTGCAAGGAAGTCGGAGAGTTTGTCGGGTGATACGCTGGTCTGCTTGCCTTGCGAACAGACAACACCATCTTCAACCTTGAAGTAGATATTGCCATCCATGTTGATGTAATAAATCTCACTTTCCATATTACTTCACCTCCATATTGATTAAGTCGTCAAAATCTTCTTCAGACTTGCAGTCGTAGCAGTAAGTCAGCGTGCCGTCAGCATCCTTTGTAAGCATCATTATGCTGTTCGTATCGTTCAGCAAGTCAAGCAGCATATCTACTCGGGAGAAACAATTTACGTTATCGTTGTTTTTAAGCCAACGTGCGCCGAGAATAAAGATTGCTGTGTGGAGCGCCTCTTGTTCGCTTGTGTCCTCGTTCTCGCGGATAAAAACATAATTGCGTTCTCGTATGATAGCCCACGCATCGCGCAACCTACCAACAAATGTCTTGATTGTTTTCTTCATATCTGTTGTTGTTACATGTTAAAGTTAATTTCCTCGGCAGGAACCATTTTAAACGACTCGACGTTCTCGAAGCCCATACAATCGCATTCCGTGGTTGTAATATCAATCATTTTTTTATCAGCGCATGGATACATCGCCGCAATCACATCTACTGATACAATGGACGGCACGGGGTCATTCTTATGAAAAATCAAAAGAAAATAAGGTTTGTTGTTTTCGTTTGCCATGTTATTGTCCTTTTTTTGTTACAATTTCCAGTGCTCCAAGCAAAGTCTTTTCGCTAATTCCCTTGCCGGATGCAACGCCATCTTCCTTGATAGAATTGAGAGCTTCTTTGAGGCATGTGGTATCAGAGGCGAGCTGTTTTATGAGGACACTCATTTTCTCGTCTACATTTCTCACATCGTCACGATTGGCGTTTACCGAGGTTAGTATCTTGACGCAACACTCCTCGATATAATCCTTTAACGTTGCTTCGTGCTCCTTCTTTATCTCCTCGACAACAGCCGACGAACGAATAGGGTATATGGCAAAGTCGCACTTTATTCTGTCATTTGGTGTTTTTTCGTTTCGGATGTGCACATCGCGTAACTCCATGAAACAGCTCCTATCTTTACAAGATAAACTCCTTCGCCATGTGGGTAATGGTCAAGAAAATAGCGTTCGTTCCCATTAAGGGTTTCGCTTTCTTCAATTACACCCAAAATCGGTATTCTTATTTCTTTTTTCATGAGTTTGTTTTCTTTTGTTTCGCCAGCATACGCTTGTACGCTCTACGTTCAGCTCGCGTCATGCCGTCTTTCTTGATTTCGTAGACTTCTTTATCCATTGTTTTCATAGATTAAAGTTCATTATATTCGTTGTGTTTTACAGAGTTTCCGTGAAGGAAGCCGATTGTATAGCCTAACGAACCCACCATGAAGGCGACGTAGGCTACGAGTAGTATTATTCCGATTGTTGTCATTGTTATTTGACTTTTTTGCACCACAAGTCGATTTCGATGTAGGCTCCTGCCCATATCGCTTCCTCAACTGTTGCGTCAGGATGCTCTCTTAGCCATTTCTGTATCTCGTCTTTCAGTGCCATTTGTTGATGTTTTAGGAGTCCAGTCAATTCCGAGCTTTGCAAGCGTGCCGTCCTTGTAGGCGTTGTATGCCATCTTCGCTTGCAGGCAGTTGGGGTTTCTGTCAGCAGCCTTGGTAGCTGCGAGGAGGTTGTTACGTTGATGTTCAGCGCGTGTGAACTCTATTTCCTCTCTGTGTCGTTGCGCTTCCATGTGTTCGCTTGCCAAATCGGTTTCGGTAATCCTGGTCTTAATGGCTTGCGGTTTCGGCTCATTTGGAGTAGTAGCACCACTCTCTACAAGCCGTGAGAAGTTCTCGGGTTTCAGTAGCCAGTTGAAATCAGCAACCCATTTTGACGGGTTTTTGCCATTGAGGTAAGGGTCTGCGAGAGCCTTGTCAAGTACCTTCTGTAATGCCTTGTTGTCGTTGTTATATTCCGCAAGTCGCTCCTCGATCAGCTTCTTGCGGTACGGGGTGATGTTGACCACCTTTGCCATCGAGGACTTCGTTTCATCCACACGGCGGTTCCAATAGGCGACGAGCTTCTCGTAGTCTACCGTTGCGGCCTTTTCCTGTGGTGCGGATGCAGGAGTTTGAGGCGTGTTTGTCTTGCGTTTGTTACGCTTCGCCCAACGCTTGCGTGCGTTCTCTTTGTTGCGCTCGCAGCGTCTTTTGTACGAGTCGCGTTCCGCGTCCACGTCCGCCTTCAGAAAGGCGAACGCGACACGAACGGCTTGGTCGGCATCCTCGGACAACATCGTGCCGTCGGAAGCGTAAGCGAATACGGCCCTCATAAGCTCACCAAGTTGTATGTTGGTCAGTTCCTTGAAGGCTTCCATGTTTGACAAATCGAGGGAAATTCTGTTTTTCATAACAATGACTTTTTATTTAGTTTGTAGGGCAGGGAAGCGACCCTACCCTACTATGATAGCATTTAGGTTGGCTTGCGCCCACAGAACGTACTTGCGAACGTTAAAAGGGCAGTTGGTCAGTTCCTGCTGACGGTGCGGGCTGTGCTCCTTGCGCAGGTGGCTGCGGAAACAAGGTGCCAGGCTGCGGTGTCGGAGGTGGTGCCTGCTGTGCGGTCGGCTGCTGTGCCGAAGCATGGTTCACAACGTTCCATGCTCTGATTTGGTTGTACCAACGTCCGTTGTATTCGTGAGCGTCGATGTCGATTGACACCGTAACCATATCGCCTACTTTGAGATTGTACTGTTCGACACGCTCCGCGCCGAACACGTCAAAGGCGATATTCTTCGGTGTCTGCTCGGTGGTCTGCAATACATAGGTGTTGACCTGCCACGGCTTGCCGGTTGACTGCGACGTGCCGCTCTTGGGAGGCAGGGCCGCTATGATTTTTCCTACTACGTCCATGATAATTTTTAGGATTTTGACTTGTTGATAACTTCTTCCACGAAAGCGTTTGCGAGCTTCACGCGCTCTTCAAGCAGCGCGACGTCCTCGTCGTTGCGCGGAATGGTTACGATATGTATAGGGTTCAGGAGCCACGGCGAATAGGAAATAAAGTCCGTTTCCGTTACGCCGGTGCAAGCCATCTCTGCCATTGTCTGCCAATAGTATTCAGGCTTGACTTCTTTCAGTGATGCGCCGTCGTGTATCTTATCCACATACATCATGTGGGTTGCGATGTTCGGGCACTTAATCTCCAGGCACTTCAAGTCCGCACCTCTTACGATGCCGTCGGGCGAGGCTGCGAAGTGCGGTATGGTATCGTGCTTGCAGGATGCAACCTCGAACACCTCGACATCGTTGTTGAGCTTGATGTATGTCTCTCGGGCGTACTGCTCCTGCTCGATGCCGAACTGCATAGCCTTGGAGGTGAAGTTCGTCTGATGGAGATAGTCTTCAAACACATCATCGTCGTTGAGGAAGTCGGGGTTAAACATGCGCTCGGCGGCTACCTTGTACATATAGCTCTTTGCCGTTTCGGACCAAATTTCATCCTTCTTGCGACCCGACTTCATAAGATTGTGAACTTCGGAACCTGTGAAATTAGAGAAGCGACTGCGGTACCAGGCGATACTTCTTTGTTCTATATTGTCGGTAATCATGCCTTAGCCTCCTTCTTCGCCGCGTTGGCCACTGCGGTTTCGGCTGCTTTGGCAGCGACGTTCTTCTTGTTCTCTTCCTTGCGGTACGGCTTCATAAGCTCCTCGACGGTGGTATCGCCGTCTACAAGCGACTGTATTACGCCGCGCAACAGAGCAATCTGTTCAGCCTTGATTTGGTTGACGGTCTGCTTTCCGCAAATCATTATAACCTCCTCTTCTGTGATGCCGTACTCGTCCTTGAAGTAGTCGATGCACTTCTTGCGTGTAGCAATCAGCTTATCGTTGTCAGAGAGGTCGCCAGTGATGCAGTGTTGTGCTGCCTGATATACCTTATCGGTAACAGCCTTTGGGATAACAGAGAATACAGCATTGCGGTATGCGATAGCGTTTGCTGCGTTACCTGTAACGGTAATCATATCATCCGAATATCTCTTGCCACTGCTGCCTACGATTGAACGACGAACCTCGAAAGCGGTCGCCACATTGTTTTCCAAGTCCCAACATGTACCACGACTGATAACCTGCTTGTCGGTAATCTGAACAACCTTTGCTTCGGCACGGATATTTCCCCAGTTGGATACGATTAACTTAGCCAGATGCACGCTCGGGCCGGTGATAGGCTTGCCGCCGCGAGGGAGGGCGTAACCGCAGCTCTGCGCTGTATTTACATCCATAGTCGCCATAGCGATTGAGTTGTTGATGCTTCGTGTGACGTTTCTCGGATATTGCTTTGCGGTTGCCACCTGCGAGTCTACGTTTGCACGCTCTACTGCGTCCAACTGAACGATGTTCTGATCATGCTGCACTTGCAGCACTTCGTATTCGTTATTTTCCATTTGCTATGCTGTTTTTATGATTATTGTTACTTCTCGAACACGTCGAGTATCTTTGTTTCTACGAGGCGGTTGATTTCGTAGTCAATCTGTGTATTGAGAAACGCATCTACGACATATCTGCGTGCCGTTTCGATGTTTTTCGCCTGAACGAGATAGTTTACGTTGGTCTTCTTTTCCTTGCCGGTACGCTTGTCAAGCGTAATCATTGCGACGGTTGCACGGAAGAACTTGTCATCGTCTTCATCTTCAGAGAAGAATACCTCGGTGTACGGAGCGATTGCGATTTTCTTCACGTCAAACTCGCCCGAGCAATACGGTTCCATCTCCTCTGTAATTCTCTGCTCCGCTTCCGCAAAGCTCAATGCGTCCACGGCGTATGCTTCCGTAGTGATGCTGTTTGTGCTGTCGTCATTCTGACGTTCGTAGCGTACTGTGGTTTCGTACCACACTGCTGTTCTTGTTCTCATTGCCTTATGTTTTTAGAAAATTAGTTACTGATACTTGAAGAAGATAAACCCGAACGCATTTTTATGTATTCGGTTAATACCGAGGTTTCTGTCGATGGCAAGGCAGTATTTTATCATATCGCACGCTTTCGTGTGCGGCATCTTGATAAACGCCTTATGCTTCTCTCGGAGTTCCTTAATCTTCTGTATGTGCAGCTCTGCTCGTGTACGAGACTCTGCACTTGCGCCCGACTCTCGTTCTCGGATGCGCTCATATACTTCGCTTATATTCATACCGTATGTTTTTTTATTCGTATCGCCATTCCCACTGACAGCAACAATAATTTGACTTCGGGTCTCGCTTCGGGTCTTTACACATCTCGGGCCAGTTTCCCCACTGGCAATCATGGCACCCTCTCGGTCTTCCCATGACTTTAACCCTTTGTTTTGAACACGTCAATCACCGACTGCACCGTTGCAGCCAAGCCGAACAGCGCAAACACTGTCAAGAATGCAAAAATCAGTATTTTCATAATCAACATTGTTTTTTGATTTGCGAAGTTGCAGGATTTGAACCTGCTTGGTGTTTATTACTCCCCAGAGGCTTGGTACACGAAGGGCTGAAAAGTTATCTCAAACATAGAAAGAAAAAAGGACCCGTCGCTCCTTGCTTGCGAGCTTGTATAGCTTACCAGGCGCCTATACCACAACTTCATTGGACGACCGAAGTCGCCGCGACAACCAAGTAAAATCAAAAATCGGGGTTCGCACCCGAGAGTTGTCCTTTAGCAACTCATTTTTAAGTAAAAAATATAATAATGTAAAAAAACTATGCTTTTTTGAATGTGAGTCCAAGTTGTTGTGCGTAGTAGCACTCCTTGTCGGAGCGTTTCGTCTCGTCGTCGTAGTAGAGCGTAAACTTGCCGCCCACCTCGATGTCGCGAAAGTAGTTGCGCATATTCTCCAGGTACCAAATTGCCTTGTACGCCTTGGTGGGTCGCGTCGCAATGCGCATCTTTGTTCTCTGAGGCAGCCCCGACATTACGCGGAATCGCTCCATCATCCATGTGCGCTTTTTCGTTTCCATGCTTTTTCGTTTGGCCTCGGGATTTGTCCTGATTGTGTTTGCGATACACCCCCGTGTCTTTTTGAGTATTCGGGCTTTCGTCTCGTCCGTCTGCTGGAGGCCCAGTTTTTTAACCCAATACCAGACGCTGCCGCTGCAAACGCCGTGTCTTGCGGCTATCTCCCCGGCAGAAGAATACGGGTATTCCCGAATTGTTATGTCTTTTAGCCATCCCTTGTGGCTGTAGATGTTCGTTTGCTTCACGTTAGTTTCTTTTTAGTTAAAAAATAATGTGTGCTATTCTCACGAACGGCACACACAACCCATCTTAATACCATTAAATTATCAGTTACATATTCCTATTAACCCAATTAAAAAGAATTAGAAAGCAGGAGGAGAGACTGGAATCGAACCAGTATCATAGTCCCGGAATTCGTATAAAGTTCCGAGGACTTCGCCTTACCAATCGCGCACTCTCCTCTTTGATTATATAATATGACAAACACTGAAAAGTCTCTGTCTGTTGTTTTTCGCACCTTTATAGACCTTTTGCGGTGCGACCGTCTTGCACGACGAGCGTGCAGCCTACTGCATTCCCTTTTGCTTTGCCTGTGCCGACAATTCAGAGTTCGACATGGTTCATTCTATCCGCTTTCACGGCTTTCGCTACGTCAGGAGATGCTTTAATAGGTCTTTCGTTACTCAGCATCCTTGAGCGGCGGTCTTGGATTGTTAGTCTCGCGCCGTTCTATATGCCTTTCTTCTGTGTGTCAATAATTCAAAGAACAAAGTAGCGACCGAAAGCGGAGTCGAACCGCAAGAGCCACCCGAGGCTCAGGGAATGGGACTTACAACAACAATAACAATAAATGGAAATTAACTGAAATCCAAGCAAAGCTCTTTTAGCTTCCCCTATCCATAGCTCCGGCACACCAGTCGTGCCTTTCGGTCATTTAAAACCCGCTTGTCTTCGCAGATTTGCGAGCTGACAGAAATGTTTTACCATCAATAATTTAAATTGTTACAAAATGTGTTTTCGCTAAAACAACAACAAATTTAAGTATTCTGTCGCGGAGGCGGTTACGACACCGCATCTTGTGGGGCTAACTGCCTATTTAACTTATGACTAACTAATTATGAGCGATATTAACCCTGTGAAAAATCTGACCCACATGTGCTTACCTTTGCACCACTCCGCGTTGTTTTTAAAACCTGCGACCACTTCGCGACGACCGCAGGTTTCGTTTCACGCCTGAAACTTGTTTGTCTAATAATCATAAATACGATCTAATGAATGTAGAAAACCGTCATCACGACGAAGCGATTAAAATATCGCCGAAACAAAAGACTTTAAAAACATTATGAATGTACTATTAACTCTAACATACTCTGTTTTTCTCGATAAGCCTGTCAATGTCGCGCTTGCGGTAGAACACCGTTGTGCCGACCTTGAAGAACGAGATACGTCCGCTTGAACGGAGGTTCTTGAAGAAGTCCATGCCCACGCCGAGGTACGCTTGCGCCTCCTTGTTCGAGAGCCAAATCTTCTCAATCTGTGTTACTGTCGCCTGTTTCATAATCTTGCTTTTTTGTTTGGTTTATGTTGTGACGGCAGTACCGTCCGTTACCAGCGTTTCACGTATCCGAGTTCATGTGCTCGTTTGCGGATGAGGTTCTGAATGTCCGAGTCAAGTTCCCATTGCAGGGCACGTCGGACTGTTGCCACCCCTACTCCGCAGTCTTCTGCCAATTTAATTTGGCATCCTCGCCGAAGTTTTATTCTTTTTCTCTTTGCCATCTCGACTATAATTGCTACATTTGCATATTAAACATATATTGAGCGTTTTGCGAGCGGTTAGGGTTCGTTTCGCTGCGCTCTGTCAACGATTGCAAAGGTACAAAAAGTCAATGAAATGTCAATATTAAATCAAGTTTAAAATTGATTTATTGACATTCTCTTGCATTTATAGTTGACTTTGTGTTGATTTATAAATACTCATTAACATATACAACTATGGATGGAAAGATTACTTCTGTTGACAAGGCTGTATCAGAAAGAATGAAGCAGTTTATGGCACACTATGGTTACACCCAGGTTGCTATTGCCGAAGCGTGTAACGTTGACGTATCAACATTGAGCCGTTACATGAACAACAAAAAGCCGTGGTCAAGTAAAATGTTGCAAAAAATTGGCTCGGTCTTCAACGTCGCCTTTCTTTGGCTGCGTGATGGCATCGGCGAGATGTTTGCCGAAGAAAAGGCAATCGGCAAGGCGCAGTTCGCTGCCTTCAACCTGATGCTCGACGCAAATTCAAGCCATGTGTCGCAAAATGTCATCAGCGGCGATAACTATCAAGGCACGCAGACGATAAACGCCACAGAGGGCAAAATAGCGGCATTAGAGCAAAAGATTGAGGCGCAGGCGCAGTTGCTTGCGGAAAAAGACAAGCTGATAGCAAGACAAGAGCAGGAAATCGGATTTCTGCGTGGACTTGTGAACAAACAGCAGTAAAAGTGGGCAATTTGGTGGGCTCCACATTTTGAACACCTGTAACTGACTGAAAATAACACGTTTATAATTACAATAATATTCTAAACAGAACTATGAAAAAGTATTCTAAGTATTTTGTTGTGGCAATGAGCACCCTCGCCTTTGCCTTTTCCACCGGAACATTAATCAAGGTGAACGCAACACCAGCCACAGCGGCAG
>ERZ791628.83-NODE-83-length-46807-cov-4.42779_pt1 | contig 46807 bp, 46 predicted proteins | sample MGYA00510265_ERZ791628 | MGnify/ENA primary metagenome ERZ791628 (study PRJEB30046, sample SAMN00715184) | human gut metagenome | study: EMG produced TPA metagenomics assembly of the A metagenome-wide association study of gut microbiota in type 2... | reverse complement strand
TCCCCATAGACAGCCGTAAATACGTAGTGGAGAGTGACCTTCCACATGAAGAATGGTACACAGACTGTTGTGACTATGCAGCCAGTGAGACAGATGAAGAACGATATATGCATGCCAAGTGTATGGCAGAAACACTTGGACATATGCTGCAAGACATCAAATGTAATCATCCTAACAAATATCCTGCTGCCATGCGCACGGTGAAGTCATGGAAGAACTACAGTTTTATCGGGTTCACTCCAACCATGCGTGAGGAAATTGACAAGGTTTGGAGAGAACCGAGCACGTGGAATGATGGTAAAAAGGCCGCTATGGCATTTGTTCCATTGCTTGAAGTCTTTATGAAGCAATATGAAGATGGCAAGAATGAGGAGGCGTCAGGAAATGCTTTTTATCTTCTTGAACGACTTGCAAGGCTACACTGTAAGGATGTGGATTACTTTGAGCCAGACAGAGAGAGCCATTGCTCGTATTATGAGTTTCTGTTGGAGGCTGTATGTCATATTCTGACACTTGTCATGAAAGACAAGCGTACAGAGCAACGCTATAGTAATGCTATGGTTTGGCATATTAACACTATCAATATGCTGTATGGGCAGATGTTTCAGTCTTCATTTACCTGTTTCGAGGATTTTCTGTATGGGGATGCTAAGAGAGACACGTTTGTGTTTGGGTACGACTATTTGGTGGAGAGTTATTCAAGAGGGACTTAGATACAAATCTACTGCTGAGTGGGCTTAGACAAAAAATGCTGTTGAGTAAGGTTAGACAAAAACGGAGTAAAAACACCAGTCTGTTTTTCTGAGCCTTCGGCTTACTGCTGTGGTTCGCACTTCCCTTACGAGAGTAAACTCTCGACGGAAAGTCCGCCCCACATCAGTAGTGGCGCACACGCCACTCAGAAAAACAAACTGGCAATAAACAGAGACAAACCGTTGGAGCATACAAACTTCGCATTGAGAACACACAGAATAATAACCGTTGGGGCTTGCAAAGTGCGCATAGAGAATACATACGGTCGTAAACAGAATAAAGCCCTTTCATATATACTATCACCCCATATTCCTTATAAAACTTAGAATATGAGCAAAAAGAAAAGATATAGCATGATTTTCTACCTGTCTGAGAATACATGGAACATGAGTGGTATACCCTGCCCCGATTGCGTGGATGAAAGCAATTATCAGGCATGGAGCAGATACCTGTCAAAGAAGATAGACAAGCTGCTATGTGCGGAGACCATGCAGACAGCAGAGTTTCAAGAAGAGTTGGAGACGGTTCGTAGAGAGAAGGAAGAACAACTTGCCCATCAGAAAAAGCTGGATGAAGCAGCCGAGGTGCGCAGAAGGAGAAGCTGCATGGAACGTCCGAAGATAGACTATGTGCCCAAGGGATTGTATATAGACCTGGAGGAAGCATATGCCAAGTACTTCCAGCAAGTGGTGACCTTCTTCCCTGATGACAAAGACGACTTCATGTATATGCTACGACTGTTGGAGCGTTGGGAGAAGAAGTCGATACCAGCAGTGTTGGCAAAAGAACGGCCAGACGCAGCATATGCCATAGCCATGGGATTGTGTGAACATCTGCCATTGCTGATATATAGGGATGACATTAGAGATTATCTGAATGAGTACAAGCTACGTATCGGCAAACTGATATATGCGAGCTTTGCTGCATTAGTAGACAGTGTGGCAGCATGGAACAACGAGGAGAAGCGAGAAGAGGTCTTCACATACATCTTTACGCATCTGTCACGGTTTGATGATTTCAAACGAGTGCAGAACAATATACAGATGTTGGCACCAAGCAAGAAATTCACGGGAGAACCCGTGAAGATCGAGCGAGATATGAATGACGAAGAAGAACGCGCTGCAAGAGAGGCTGAACGTAGGCGACGGGAGAAAGAGCGACAAATATTGGAGGCAGAGAAAGAAGCCAAGTCGTTGATACCACTGAACAAGGACTATGAACAGCATATCTTCAACAGAAGAAATGTGGATTGGGATTGTTATAGCATCTGGCAGCTGATATTGGAAGAGAACAAGAATATCGAGAAGTTGCTTGCCGTTGGAGAATATCAGGCAGCAGCACTGATGTTTCTGCAGCTGACGAAATCCATGTGCAGGCACTTTGTGATAGACAGGCACTGGGAGTATTTTGATGATATGTATAGTCCTGAATATGCCATAAGAGACATGGTGGAGGAGTTTGAGAAGTTGGCGAAGAAAGGGAAACTGCCTGAGGATGTGAATGCTTATTTGCATGAGGCGTGGAAAGAGATTGAAGGGATGGAGAGTTGTACGGATTATGGGGTGCCGAGAGGGGCTTTGCCCTTTTAGTGGGCAGTGGGTGTTGGATGAATCAAATATATCTATGAAAAATTATGAATAGTGTTGAAATAGAAAAGAAGATAAGGGAATTGGTGGAACACTATCTGATAAAGGACTATCATGTAACCGTAAAGCGTGGAGACGTGATACTATGGTTGCCGGATATATGTAAGGATAGCCCATTCAATAAATTGGTGGACGAGGTATATGGGGCGTTGGATGACAGCATCCGAATAAGCATAATATACCCGAACAACGGCAAGAAAGTCAGTGAATTTATCAAGGAAAACATTGATGAGATAAAGCGCATGAATTTGATTTAATGCGTAGATAATTATTTGTGGAACTGCCATTTAAGATTATTTCGATTATCTAATTACATTATGCGAAAAACAAAGTTTGGCTATATAAAGGATGGGAATTATATCCGTATAGGTGACAATATGCATGGGATATATAAGACCTACGATGATATGCGTTTTAACTGGCAGTTGGTCAGTCAGACAGAAGGTGACATTACAAAGTACTACCTGCTGAACAATAAAAATGAAGCCATTGAATACGTAGGACGAAAAGACCCATGGTCACCACTGACAGTAGGCACCAAGGAGCAATATCTCTATATGGATAATGCGCAAGGCTCGATGCAGGACGTGACAACCTATGGAAGAGAATATATTACTGGGGAAAAACGCAAACAGCAGAGCAACAGCATCTATAAAACCATCAATGGAGAAGAATGCCTTGTGACATACGCCTATTATGCTATCAACAAGAACAGAGGAAAGGAATACAACAGTAAGGACGCATACGTCTGTGAACATTTCATGCGCAACGAGTATGCCATCAGCAACAATGACCACCATATCATTCTGGAAGGATTAAAGAGCGTAAAACTCTCAGATGACAATATCGCAGAAGTAGTGTTTGCAGGAGAAGACAAAACCACGTGGGTAAATCTGTACACCATGCAGGAATTTGATGAGCGTCCGGTGGTAGAGAAGATGGGATTCATGGACGTGCTGAGAGTTGGCTATAACTATTATTTCTATAAAAACAGAGACATGGCAGGCATACCGATGCATCATCGGGAATGCGTGGCAAATGACAGAATATTTCAGTTCTTGGACCTGTATATGATACTTAGAGACCAACCCAATAAAGTCTACTATATATCTGGAGAGCACCGAAGAAAGGAACAGTGGTATCTGATACTGATTGACATTACTAATGCCAACTCGAAGACTCGTAAAGAAATACCCTCGATGTGGTTACCGAGACGAAGTTGATATGAAGGATATTCAGCTATACGACTATCAAAGAGAAATGAGTGAACGGATTGAGGCGGCTTTTCGGTCGTGTCAGTCCGTGATGGTGCAGATGCCGACAGGTACGGGAAAAACGATACTTCTTGCAGAAGTAGTGAAAAGAGAAAAGGGAAAAGTGAAAAATCCGTATGTGTGGATTGTGGTGCATCGGCGTGAATTGGTAGAACAGATAAGAGAAACGCTTGAAACCATGATGAGTAGCTTTTCTACTTCTGGCACTACACCTTCCCTCTTATTGTATGATTCTCGCATAAAAGTAATGTCGATACAATGGCTGTCGAGACACTATCAAGAAATGGAGGAAATTCCATCATTGATAGTAATCGATGAAGCGCATCATGCCGTGGCGAAGACCTATAAGGAAGTGATGGATGCTTTTCCAGAAGCGAAAAAGTTAGGACTGACAGCCACGCCCTGCCGACTGACCAGACGAGGGTTCACCGACTTGTTTGACGTGCTGTTGCAGTCGTGGTCAGCAAAGAAGTTTATTGCCGATGGGTGGCTATCGCTGTATGACTATATGTCCATCAGAGAGGACAGCGAGGACTGGCGCTTGGTGAACTCGCTGAAGAAACGAGGTGCCGACGGAGACTTCTCGCTGAGAGAGATGAGTGAGAAGCTGAATGTGCAGCCAAGCATCAAGAGGCTTTGCGATACGGTGATGAGATATGCAGCAAACAAAAAAGGCATCACTTACGCCATAGACATAGCCCATGCGGAGCATATCGCAGAAGCGTACAGACAACATGGCATAAATGCAGTTGCGATAAGCAGCAAGACACCGCTTGAAGAAAGAAAGGAGATCATTGAAAGATTTAAGGAAACAAGCATTGATAGTAAGCCTAACTATGCCTCTTTGAGCCTTACTAAGCCGTTAGATACAGATGTTAGCAATAAGGCTGATAGTACGAATAATACTCCATTGGCGCAAACAAATAACATACAAGTGTTGGTGAACGTTGATTTATTCGGAGAGGGATTTGACTGTCCCGATGTAGAGTTTATCCAGTTGGCAAGACCCACACTGTCGTTGGCGAAGTACCTGCAGCAAGTAGGACGTGGCATGCGTGTGTTTGAGGGCAAGAAGTATTGCTTGATATTGGACAATGTCGGGCTGTACCGTTTGTTTGGACTCCCGTCAGATGACAGAGACTGGCAAGCCATGTTTGAGGGACGTGTCGCTGGTAAAGGCATTCTGACAGAGGAAATAGAAGGACCGTATAACATAGCCTATTCCATTTGCAACGAACAAGAGAGAATCACTTCGGACGCACGAACAGAGTTAATCACCGTGATGACACATGAGGGACAACGTATGGACTTGGAGGAAGCATACGGCTACGAGATAGTCAGCAACAAGGAAGGTCTGTCGGGTGTTGTGGATAAGGACGGTAAGGAAGTGCTACCCTGTGAGTATAATAAGGTAGAACTGAAAGCATACGGAATTGCCAAGCTGTATTCTCGACGGAAGATAGACAGAGAACGCCCCTGGATGGACTTGCGTAATGGTGTGCGATACTTCAAGCGTCCGAGAATCGAGAAACATGGCTTTATGGAGTTTTCCACTACAGACGGGTTGCGCCTCTATCCGAGAGTAAAGACACGTCAGATGGACGAGAACAGTTTTGTATTGCGGAATGCGTTGAATAATGGGACAGACGAAGGGCTGCGGTTCCGCAATTTCTTTGTGCAGCCATCAGAGCCAGACAGACTATACATGTTCAAGGAGAAAATAGAAGACCTGTCGATTTGGGAAGACGAGCAAGGAGGTTTGGCATGGCGCAAGGCTTGGGATACCATATTGCATCCTATGACAGCTGAAGAATTAGTAGAAAAGAGAAACACATGGGAAGAAGAAGTCAAGCAGTTTGAAGAGGAAAAGAAACAGTACATAATTTTTTTCAGACCAGAAATAAAAATAGATTACATCGGATGCAGAACACAGTTAGCTGACTATAAAGAACCTGCCAATCTGAGAGTCACCTGCGTCACGAAGAACAATTACCAAGTATATTATCGAAGAAATTGGCTGGATAAATGGGAGTCATTAGGCAGTTATGCTAAGATATACCCCCAGGCATACGGTATAAGAATAGTGCAGAACAGAGAAGGCAAATACCTTGTACGCACAGAACTGTACAAACCCATGGAAAAGCCAGAACAGACGTATGAGTTTGCAGAGCTGCAAGACAACGCACTGCTTCATTTTACGGAGCAAGGAAAGGAATACTGGGTATATTTGGAGAATATGACCTGCTTAACCCGTAAGCCAGAATTTGTCACCATAGGTTTCATGGATTTCTTGAAGATTGGTGGAGTGTATATGAGACGTGGAAGAAATAATGGTGAAACTTACAGAAGAGCAGAGATAAGGATGTACGATGACATTTGCTTCCTGGGATCAAGAGAGGTATTCGTCAAGACGGCATATAGAAAATACCATTATTACATACAGCAACGGTCATTGGACGGCAAACATTTTGTGCTGAGTGATAGTATGAAACCAAAAGAATCGTCAACATGGTTTGATATGTTCTATGACGGGAAGAATCCTCCGATAGTAGAAAGACGAAAGAAGGATTACGAGATATACGGAGTGAAGAAGTAGCTTGATAGAATGAGTATAAGCAAAGGCGGATGTGCAAGATGGAGAGTCTTGGGCATCCGCCTTTTTAGTTGTAGTCGGTTATACCCTAATACCAAAATCTTTTCCGCTGATTTATGCCCTAATACCAAAATTTTGAGCTATTTGGATTGAGCGATATAGTCCAATAACACCTTGGCATCTATAGACTTACGCTTGTATTTTATGGACAAATGAAGTTGGGGAGCTGTGGAGCGACCAGAGGAACCAGTAATGGCGATTGGAGTACCTGCTTGGACAGGTCTACCCTGTGGAACGAGGATGTGCGAGAGATGGCAGTAGCTGATGGTATAGTTACCATGACGAAGAGTAATGAAATTGCCAGAACGTTTATCATTGCCGATGCGTTCTACAATACCGTCAAGTATGGCATAACAAGGTTCATAGTTGGCACGCAGGTCAATCCCGTTATGAAACTTTCTCTTGGCAGTGAATGGGTCATTGCGGTAGCCATATGGTGACGTAATATAGATATTTTGAAGAGGAAACGAGATTTGTGAGCTTGCAGTAACAGGCTTATTTGTTGTAAAATCATTGGTAGCCATTGAGTCAATGACTGATGGCTGCTTAATAGAAGAGGTATCACGAGAAAGTGGTGCCTCTTTTTTTGCATGTGGTGTTACGACCTTAACCTTGTAACGACGATTATGATTATCTACGGAGTAGAACTGAGCATGAACTGTTGTAGAAACAGAGAGCCCGACAGCAGTTATGAAGACCCATAAAAACTTTTTCATGTAGACAAAAGTAGTATTAGGAAAAGGAAAGGCAAAACTGCGAAGATTGAAGGAACGAAAATATAACATCAAATAAGAATCAAGTATGATTATTCATTGATTATCATACTTGAATTATAAATTAGCATAAATGTAAGCTACAAGAATGAGCGATATTCTTGTAATGGCCGCATTCCAATATAATTTTGCTGATGTGTGGCGTATGTTTGCGTTGAAGGCAAAAGACCGCACAGTTGAAAATTAATAAATACAATCAAATATGAAAGCAAGAATAGAAGAACATGAAGTGCCGTATGAGACACTTGCCAAGTACGGATTGACACGAGAAATGATAGAAGACCTGCCCATGCATGTATTGGAAGACATTGGTCAGGGAAGACGTTCGCCAGTACTGCCCATACAGGTGGAAGATGAAAATGAGAATGTTATCAAGAGTCGAACACGTTTCGCTTTTGTACGCATGGAAGATGGTAAGGTAGACGTAATGTTCTATCCAGTACTGAGCCAAGCACCTTTAGCGCAATATGACCAGGAACAACAGAAGCATTTGCTATCAGGAAAAGCCATCCTTGCAGACATGATGATGGACGGGAAACAGAGCAAAGCATTCGTGCAGTTGGATGCAGAGACCAACCAAGTGATGTATGCCCCCACACCAGTCATTGGTCGCAACCTGCAAGTTCTGTCAGGAGAAATGCATCTGAGTTCTGCAGAAGTAAAAGTCATCCAGCATGGTGAACCGCTTACATTCGTAATGGACGAAGACCCTGTTACAGTTGGCATTGACCTGAATGAAAGCACAGGTATCAGACTATGTCAAGGTGATGACAAAAAATGGCAAGAGCAGACCAAAAGAGAATGGGATAAATACACATTCGGATGTTATGGCTGTTGGGTGATGGACGATGACGGTAATCTGGACTATGTCAGCGAGGATGATTATACGGAAGAGTTGTGGAATGAGTTGTCACGCAAACGAGAGGGACATCTTGCGAGAATCGGACATCATTAAAAAAGAATAGTAGAATCATACAAGAAGAATGGCAAAGAACAAATATTATCCAGAGGAAGTACTGGTAGAAAAAGTTCAGAAAGGAGAATATGGTTGGTTGGATTATGTCAACCATTACTCGGAGGAATGGCAGGAAGAATACACACAATACTGCTTAAACAAGGGATTGTGCATCTGCGAGGACAGTGCGAGACAGTTTGTAGCATATAAAGACAAATTGTTGGAAGAAGCACTGGAGCGAGGGGATGCGTAGAAGTATCACTAAAAACACGAGAAAAGAATGGCGATAAGAAAACAATTGAATCCAAGGCAGATGGACATATCCCCAGAGTTGCGTGATCTGCTTATGCGCAATGGTATGCAAGCACATATCATTGCCGATAGCAATGGGTATCAGTTGGCAGTGCAGGGACATGACAGTCCGTTGCTCACCTACAGACTCACCGAGAAGCAAATGCTTGCATTGACAGACTGGGGAACCAGCTATGCCAACAAGACAGCCTATAACACCTTCACGAGTGTTGTAGGCAATGACTTTTATCTGCCTAAAAACTTCGTGCATGCCCGTAATGCCAACGGACGTGTAGCAATGGGACTACATGGGTATCGTGTAGGAATTGGTGAGTATGGACGAACAGGAGGGTATTGTATGCACCCTCCTCACTTTTTGGGATGGACACCGAGAATGCAGGATGGCTGGCATCTCCGAAGAGTTGGCGGTCAACTTTTCTATCCGCAAGCCCCAATGGTGTCGGAACGTTGGGACAGACGAATGAACCCAGGCGAACTGCAATCAGGCGGTTATGGGTTCTATTATAAGGGACAGGCACAACAGCCAGTTGTAAATCAAGATGTACTGCAAAATCTGCAAGCAGTGGTAACACCAGTGGTAAGCAGACCAAGAAGTAATGAACCAGCCAAACCCTACAAGGAGTTGATAACATCCCCAGTCTATTTCTCCAACGAGAAATGGCAGGAATGTCTTTCATCGCATGGTATCATCATTGATGAGCAGAGTAAAACGCTTACCATCCAGTCAAAAGCCACGAATGTAGACATGGTGTATGACTTGAAAGAAGACGAGTTGAAGGCGTTGACCAACAACTCAATCAAGCAAATGCCAATAGACAAACGACTGGACATACTGAACAATGTAATCAAAGATGACTTCGTAGACAAGGTTACCATGGATATGCTGAACAGCAAAGAGCGCATCAACATAGTATTGCGTCCAGAAGTGCAGCAAGAAATGGAGCAACGACAGCAACCAGTCGTTGAAGCCGGACAAGACGAAGAACTGACTGTGGAGCGAGAACCACAGATTCATGGTGACGCATCGGTAAACGGACAAGACCTGAACCTATTGGACGAAAGTAAAGGTTGGTACCGAGAAGTAAAGAACGGCCGTGAGGTACAAGTGGACGAAATATATGTCGAAAAGATACAGAACACAAAAACACCAGTTGCAGCAAGCGAGCAAGCAAAAGAGCAGGAACCATCGGCAAAGCAACAAAAAAATGGCGATGTGAAATACCGCATGACAGCCATTATCAACGGAGAATCCATCAGTCATGAAATAAGCCAGAAACAATATGACAAGTTCATGGCAGTGGATGACTATCACCGTATGAAGCTCTTTTCCAACATCTTTAAGGAAGTGGACATGAAGTCACGTCCTGAAGCCAGCACTGGATTGGGAACCAAAATCTTTGCAGCTTTAGCCGCAGGAGCCGTAGTAACATCAGAAGTAGCGCATGGAATGAGCCATCATCCCCATCCTGAAATCTATGTAGATTGTACGGAAGGAAGACATCCCCCACGCCCCTACTTCAAGCCCGGAGTAGACATGCCCAATGAGGTGGCAGCGAGAAATTTCGAAGCACAGATGAATCAGGAAATAACAGAAATACGACGAGGATATTAATGAACGGAGATTTGACATACAATGACTTCTTGCAGCGATTGCGCATACAAGACGTGCTCGTTGATGCAGGTTATCACCTGAATAAACGAGATGGATTGCGCTATCCGTCGTATATCCGTACAGACAGTGAAGGACGACGTGTGCGAGGAGACAAGTTTATTGTGACAGCAAATGGTCAATGCTGTTTTCAGCCACCACGTCAGAAACTGTATAATGTAATCTCCTTCATCAAGGAACATCCAGAAAAATTTGACGAATATCAAGCAGGAATGTCCACGGACAGATTGGTAAACTTGGTATGCAACCGCTTGTTGAACAATCCAGTGCAAGAGCACTACAACTCGATATTGGCACCAAAAGCAACAAGTAATCAATTCTCATTAAAAGACTATGATTTGTTGAAGTTTGACACAGGAGATAGAAACACCCAAAAGCCATTCTATTTCTACTTCAAGCCAAGAGGTATAGACCTGTATACACAGTATGCCTTTAACAAGCACTTTGTTCTTGCGACCAGACACAGGAACGACGGACTGAAATATACCAATTTGGCTTTTCCGTTGACCAAGCCGGGAGACAACACCATTGTCGGACTGGAAGAACGCGGTCGTCCAAGAATGGATGGAAGCAGCACATATAAAGGCAAGGCCGAGGGTAGCAATGGAAGTGAAGGTCTGTGGATAGCCAACTTGAAGAAAGAACCTTTGGATCGTGTAGGTGGTGTCGGATGGTTTGAGAGTGCCTATGATGCAATGTCATTTTATCAGATACACCGTGAGGCAATAAAGCAAAATCCCGAGCTTTCACGTAAGGGCATATACGTATCTACTGGCGGTTCACCTACCAAAGGACAGATAAAAGGAATGTTGGAAGCCACACCGCAAGCTCAACATTATCTATGCTTTGATAACGATAAGGCAGGACGTGAATTTGTGGAGCTATTCAAACAAATTGCGAAAGAGCAAGGTATAAATCCAGACAACGTTAGAGTCATGCCAATCCCCATGTGGGCAAAAGATTGGAATGATGTGTTGTTGGACAAACCAAGTGAGGAGCATATCAAATCATTGGAAGGAGAATTCGAACCATTGGGAGTACCAGACGAAAGAAAACCAGGAGGAATGAGGAGGTAAAAATGAGAAGAATGATATTGGTGATGGGAATAGCTCTGGGAACAGCCATGAATGGAAATGCACAGATAACTGCATCAAATCCATTGGAATGGATGGCACTGGCAGAGGGTAATAAACTGTTGGAAAAGCAGATAGACAGTCAGATCAATGGTCAGAAGAAAACAGCCATATTACAGAATACCATTGCAGCCGAGTTCAATCAAATGCACAAATGGCAGAAACAATACAACAGCTATTTGAAAGACATCAGCGGTTACGCCTCTTCGTTGAAAGCCTGTACCCATCTATATGATGACGGAGTGAGAATCTTCATCACTTTGGGCAAGTTGCGCAAAGCCATCAACAATAATCCGCAAGGCATTGTTGCGAGTATGTCAATGAACAACCTATATATTGAGACAGCTACAGAATTGGTATCAGTCTTTACCTTGCTGAACGATGCCGTATCGAAAGGAGGTAACGAGAACATGATAACAGGAGCTGACCGAAGCAAGACCCTTTGGGCTTTGAATGACAAACTCAGCTGTTTCAGCAAGAAACTCCATCGGTTGTATCTGAGCATACGCTACTATACATTCAATGACGTATGGAATAATGCTACGGCAGGAACGATAGACAGAAACAATGCAGATGTTGCAAGGCAAGCAATGGGACGATGGCGAAGAGCAGCACAAGTGACAGGAGAATAAGAATCCTTTGTAGGAAAAAGCCTTATAGAGTCTTTTTAGGCAGACTGATTCATAGCGTGTAATTGGCTGTTTGTAGGTAAATGAGCCTTTCTAAGCCTCTTTATGCCGACTAAGCCATTGATGAAAAAATTATGCAATGAACAGGATTGAACGGATAAGTAAGATAGGACAAATACAATGTTGTACGAAAGAGCAATGGAATAAATGGGAGTTGTAAAATATATAGGAGCAGTGGTGATAGTGATGCTAATGAGCATTGACAAAACCTATGCCCAGTCAGACCCGACGTTGACGGGAATGATACTGATGTACACCAACAAGGCAGAGAAACAGTTGAAGAACCAAGAACAAGTGATGTTGATGATGACCACTGGTCATATTTGGACAAAGGAGGAAGTGAAGGCAACTACAGACTTGCATCGAGAGTTCAACAACTACCTTGACTCGTTTCGTTCGATTGTATGTTATGCAGCGCAGGTATACGGATTTTATCACGAGGTGACGCAGCTCACAAATAACATGGGTGGATTAATCAAACAACTGGATGCCCATCCGAGTAATGGATTGGCCGTAGCGTTATCTACCAAGCGCAATAAGATCTATCGTGAGTTGATACTGAACAGCGTAGAAATCGTAAATGACATACGAACAGTATGTCTGTCAAAGAATAAGATGACAGAGAAAGAACGCATGGAAGTAGTGTTTGGAATTCGTCCGAAATTGAAAGTGATGAACAAGAAACTGCAACGACTGACAAAAGCTGTGAAGTACACAAGTATGGGGGATATATGGTTGGAGATAAACGAAGGATCAAAGCCACAAAAAGCCAACAAACAAGAAATCGTGAATGCTGCAAAAAGAAGATGGAAACAAGCCGGACGAAACGTGATGCCTTAGCAATAAGCTGAGATAAGCCTCTTTAAGCCTTTCTAAGTTGAGGATGAAGGTAGGCATAGTAAGTTTTGTAGGGAATTGTAAGGCTATTAATAGTAGGTCGGATAAGGCAGATATGAGGTCAAATAAATAATGAAATAACAAAAAACGATAGAATATGTCATTTTGGAGTAAACTATTAACAGTAGGTGGCAAGGCATTGGGAGCCGCAAAGACTGGAGCGAAAGCCTCTGCAAAGTCTATAGGCAATTCTGTGATTCATCCGTCACAAACCCTGAATCACGCTGGCAAAGCGGTAAAGACAGCTACTGTAGGAGGAGCTGTAGGATATGTCGGTTGGGAAAAACTCACCACAGACAAGAGTGTGACACGCATTGTAAGTGATGCCGTTATCGGAGAAGAAGCAACCGACGCCATTGCAGGAACAGCCAGCGATGTAAAGGAATTGAAAGACAAGGCAGGAGAAGCGGTAGACAGCATGAACAATGCCATGGGCGACATCAACAGCAAGTGGAACGGCATGAGCAAGTTCTTCCGCAATATCTTCAATGGAAACGGACTGGATATGTTCGGCAGTTTCTTCAGTAACCTCGGCAAAGGCAAAGTGTCGGGATTGAGTCTGGCGGGACTGGTGGCAGCAGCTTATCTCATCTTTGGTCGTTTCGGATGGTTGGGCAAAATAGCAGGAACCATGCTCGGCATGATGTTGGTGGGCAATAATGCCAACCTCAATCAGATGATGGGAAGTGACAGCGCAGGACAAAGACGTAGTGCAACAGTGGCTACAGCCGAAGACACACAAGGAAGAGGAATGAGAAGATAACAGAAAAATATGCAATATACAGAAGAAATGATATTACAGTCCAAGAGCGGATATTGTATGCCGTTTGAGGAACAGCCTGGTAAAGAAGTAGCAATGACATTGGGATATGGAGAACAGACACATCCATCTACAGGAGAAAAGTTCTTTCATCACGGACTGGACTTTATGGTCAACCATTATCCTCTGTCCGCAGTGGCAAGTGGCACCGTATCGGGAGTTGGCAGTGACAGCATACACGGCATATACCAAACGATACGATATGGTAAATACGAGGTGACATACGGACACCTTGCCAATGTGTATGCCAACTTCGGGGAGCCAGTAGTAGCAGGACAAGCAGTAAGCCTGAGCAGCGACCGATTGCATATCAGTGTAAAATTCGACGGAGAGGAGCTGAATCCGTTGGAATTCCTGACCATGCTTTATGGCAATATTAAAGCTTTGAAACATCAAGGAAGGATTGGGGCGATAGACATTGACGATTTTGACATGAACATCGCCACACAATATGACAACGACAGAGAAAAAATCGAGTCATTGATGCTGCGTTATCTGCCTTTATATATGGATGACCTACGGCATGGACAATACGCATTGTCGCCCCATCGGGAACAATCGCTACGTAATATTTTCTCGTTGGGAGCCATGAAACGCTACTTCTTTGAGGTTATGCCAAGCATGAGCAACCCGTTGGGTATCAGTCAGAGAAGTGTACCATTGGCATGTAAGGTACAGAATCTCCTAATTGGGGATTTTCTTGACTATTTGGCGTTACGCCACAATGTGTTCCTATCCACATTGAATGAAGCATTAAAAAAAAAGTCCACAGCGACCTCTTGAGCAGTAGTGGAGTCATCGATCCATTAATGAATTTGGAGGTGGACATTCAGAGCTTCGACATACCGAGAATAGTCAGCGTATACCCCGACCGCGCAGGAGTAAGATGGTGGACCAAAGCCTGGTTCAACAATCATGAGAACGGAGAGAGTTCTGTGGAGATAGAACGTCAGCAAGCCATTCTGTTTATTCTTGACCACATAGAGAAAGACGAGTGGCTAACTGAATATTTCCCAAAGCAGATGGAAGTATACCATCATGCGATAGAGCAGACCAAAGAGCAACTGTTGAACCAAACCCTGTAAGTAACAAAGCAATGAGCATAAAGAACAGCAAACGATTTGCGGAGATAGAATATAGTCTGCAACATTACTTTGAAGGCAGTGTCTTGTCTGTAATGAAACAAGTCAGAAAGACATTGAACGCCAAGCAAGTCAAGGAACTGGCAGACTACCAGCGTAGTCCGGCAGGTATCATGGCATCATCCAATCCTATGTTGATAGACATGGGTTGGCAAGCAGTGCGCACAGCTGGCGAGTGGAACAGCAAGACCACCGAGGACTATCTCAAGATGTGCAATGAGAAAATGCAAAACGACAAAGCAATGCAGCGTGACTTCGCATTGTTGTCAGCAGAATGGCGTAAAGCCGTGGTGGAACAAATAGGACGTACAAAATACGATGCACTATCCAAACAAATAGGATGCGATTTGGCATACGCCTATATCGGTCAGCGGATGGAAGACCTGATGATCAACAAATTGGTTGTGGATGACATCCCCAAATCATCGATGGAATACATCATGCGAAAGGCAGCCAAGCAAAGTATCTGGGGATTTACTGAGGAATTGATGAAGTTCCCATTAACCAAAGAGATTGAGGCAAGAAGCGAGAAAGCCTATAAGCCCAGTACCACAGAGAAAGTTACGGGACGAGTGGCAGGTTCTGCAGTAGATGCCGTATCGATGGGAGCTTTTAATGGTTGGACAACCTTCGCCAAGTTCGTTGGCTGCGATGTAGCATTAGGATATGCCTTAGACAAAACCGTTGGCAGTACAGAGCACCGCAAGGAGCAAGTAATGGAGCTAAGCATCAGCAAAGGAATCTTTGGCAGTAACAGCAATGTCTTCAACGGCTTTCGTAAACATGCCAATGAACTTGAAGAATCTGGAGGTTTCCTGCAAACGCTTAACGGACAGTTATCACATAAAATCAAGTTACCAACAAAAAAATACAAGCCTGTGACATGGACAACAAACAGTAAAAACAACAATCCCTTTCCGGGTTTCACTACAGATACAAGTTTTCTGAACACTAATGACAAGCGGAAGGACCCGAAATACAAGGACGTTCCATTGATTGTGGCACCAGGAAAGGAAGATGACTATCTAAAGGATAAAGCTCAGCAAGAAGCGGCAAAACAAAAAGAGGCAGAGCGCAAAAGAACGGAAAAAGAACAAGGAACTGACGTTTCTGGGGAAGTACAACCAGTTGACGCATCATCAGATGATGAGCAAGCCAATCAGTTGCAGCAAGCCAATGAAAACGGATGGGAAGGACTGTTGGCAAATTTCGGGTTAGACGGTTTCGGCGACATCACCCATAACCTTGGCTATGTGCTCGCCATGTTGCCAGATATGTTAGTAGGATTGCTTACTGGCAAGACGAAGTCCTTGAATATGGACAACAGCATGATACCATTGGCAAGTATTGTGGCAGGAATGTTCGTGAAGAATCCGATACTTAAAATGATATTGATAGGTATGGGAGGAGCCAATCTGTTAAATAAAGCCGGGCATGAAGCATTGGAGAGGAAAGCCAATGAAGGCGTAGTGCCAGATAGATATGTAGCAAGCAATCGACAAGTTGCATACAGACAATATGCAGACGAGCCATTGAATCCACGTTTAAGCAATCCAGTGTTAAAAGGCAGTTGTTTGATTGTACATATCGACCGGGTGCCCTGTACCATTCAATTGCCACAAACCGTGGTGGATGCATATCAGGCAGGGGCGTTGCCGTTGAATACCCTTGCCAATGCGATACTTGCAAAAAATGAGCAGATGCAATCTGTGGCCATGCAGCAGTATGAGAATGGTCGTGAGGAGCGTGAGACAGTTAGCAGATCAAGAGGAATACAATAAGAATATAATAAAAGCACAATATGAAAGACAAGAGTCTGGCAGAAAAAACGGCAGCAGAGAGACAAGTGGAATTACTCTCTACGGCGTTGGGCAGTGCGCCTTCAGCAAACGGATATTGGTTGAACGCATCGGGTAAGACCTATCCAAGTTTCTATCCCAAGGGATTGACAGTAAGTCCGTTCAATGCATTGATTATGTCATTGCATTCGGACAAGTCTGGTAGCAAGACCAACCTTTTTATGCCTTTCAGTGAGGCAAAAAGACAAGGAGTGGCGGTAAGGGAGCATGAACGAGGAGTACCGTTCCTTTTCTATAATTGGAACCAATACGTCAATCGTAACAATCCAAAGGATATTATCAGTCGAAACGACTATCAGGCATTGGATGTAGAACAGCAGAAGCAATATAAAGGTGTACACAATCGAGAGATACGCACACTGTTTTGCATTGACCAGACCACAATGCCATTTGCCAATGAGAAAGAATACAAAAAGCTGTTGGCAGATTATGGCACAGCTGAGGAGCGAGGTTTGGGAGAAGGAGATGAGCGAGCCATGCATGTTCGCTTCAATGACTTCCTATTGAAAATGCGTGACAATCTGGTACCCATACGTACGGACGGCAGCGGTGTCGCACATTATGACACGGAAAAGGATGCAGTGTATATGCCACGCCAAAAGGACTTTGAGCATTACAATGACTATGTGCAAGAAACATTGCGCCAGATTGTCTCTGCCACAGGACATCAGCAGCGGTTGGCACGTGAAGGCATGGTGATGAAAAATGGTACAGCCCCATCGGAGGATGCCATAAAAAAAGAACGATTGGTGGCAGAATTAGCTTCTGGAGTGAAAATGTTGGAGTTGGGACTGCCAGCGCGATTGTCAGAAGAAGGCTTGCGACAGACAGATTACTGGGTTCGTGAGTTGAAAGAGAATCCCTGCCTGATAGATGCTGTAGAGAGTGATGTAAACAACGCCCTTTTAGTGATGCGCAAGGCAGAGCAAGGAGAAAAGATTGAATACTCCACCATGCGAAATCAGCGAGAGACCAAGGAGCTGATGGACCAGTTGTCTAAACACTATCTCATAGCGGATGAAATCAAACAGCATCCCGACAAAGACAACAAGACCATCGTATTGGTCATCGACAAGGAGAAAAAGACAGCCGACGTGGTTATGCCGTCAGGAGCCTCATTAGAAGTGAACAATGAGATACAGGGCATGAGCAAGCAACGCATCCAGAAAGCATTGGAACGTGAAGGCATCGAAACCGTACGCTTCTACAATCCTGACGGATCATTGGGGTATCGCCCCGATGACAGTTACTTTGCGGACAAGCAAGTGGACATCGCCCGACTGAAAAATTGGTCGTTAGAACATCTATCCACATTAGATGCCAGTCCTGCTGTAGAGCGAGCCAAGGATGTTGGGTTCAGTCAAGTACAGATGATACAAGACGACAAAAACCGTTGGGCATTGTATATCAAGCCCGAGGGACAGAACGGATATAGCATATATCCAGACAAGGCAGACATCAACCAGTTCTTTAGTACACTGAAGCAGTCGATGGACAATTTTGAGGCAGTAAAGATGGAGTTGGCAAACAAGTATCACCATCGTGCAGCCGTACAACCTGACTTGAAAGTGGACCTGTTCGGGAGCAATGACCAGGACATTGATATGAACCGCATAGAACGTGTGTGCGTGTTCAAGACTAAAGAAAATGGCATTCTTTGTTCAGCAACCATCGACGGAGAGAAGATGAAACCCAGATGCATTACCCCACAGCAATGGCAGCGGTTATGGGTAGCAGAAGACAGAAACAGCTATAAAACCCATTTGGCAGCAACCCTATTTGCTGACGTGCTGAAAGCAGGAGAAAAACAAGAACAGACATCATCGGAGAAACAGGAAGTGGAGACCGAGGTGAAGCAGGAACAGCAAGGAACCACAGAGAAGCATGAAGAGGAACACCGGGAATATCACGAGGAAGAAGACAAACAAGACAAATCCGAGGAGAAGGTCAAGGAGGAAAAAGCAACTGAGGAAAAGAAAGCACAAGAAGCCCAAGGCAAGAAAAAGCAGAATGCATCTGGCATAAAAAAGCAGTGGGATGACTTGAAAGCCAAGCACCCAGATGCATTATTGTTGTTCCGTATTGGTGATTTCTATGAGATGTACAATCAAGATGCACGCAAAGGGTCTGAGATATTAGGAATCACGCTGACCAAACGAGCAAGCGGCAATATCAAAGAAATGGCAGGATTTCCATACCATGCCCTTGACACCTACCTGCCTAAACTGATACGGGAAGGACAACGAGTAGCCATCTGCGATATGTTGGAAGAGCCCAAACGGCACAAACAGGAGGAAGTGAAAGAGTTGGTAGAACCATCGAGAGGAATAAAGCGGTAGGTATACCAATGAGATTAGGAACAGTAAAAGGATAACAAAAAGTAGCAAGAACAATGAGCAAGAGCCAATCATACGCCGACAAATATGCAGAGGCGGCTATGGAGCAGATGAAGCGTTATGGCATTCCTGCCTCCGTTACCTTAGCGCAAGGCATGCTGGAAAGCAGTAATGGAGAGAGTGAACTGTCACGATTAGGGAATAATCACTTTGGCATCAAAGCAACAGCTTCGTGGTTGAAGAACGGAGGTGAATATCTGGTATATACGGATGATAAGCCCAATGAAAAGTTTTGCAAATACAGTTCTGTGGCAGACAGCTACGAGCATCATTCCAAGTTCCTCGCTAATAATCAGCGTTATGCCAAGTGCTTTCAGCTGTCACCAGATGACTATAAGGGTTGGACTAAAGGGATAGCCAAAGCCGGGTACGCATCAGGTATGGGATATGCGGCACATTTGCAGGACATCATCGAGCGGAATGGGCTACAGAAATATGACCAGCAAGTGATGAGCGAGATGAAGGCGCAAGGGAAGTCATTCGGAGTGGAGAACAATCCAAGACAAGCAACAAGCGAAGAACGAGTACAAGACAAACGACCAAATGGCAAGTATTCATTCCCTTTGCTCCGTGAAACCTATCTATTCATCACTTCTCCGTTCGGTATGCGTCAAGATCCGATGGACAAGAGCAAGCAGCAGATGCATAAAGGCATAGACATCCGTTGTAAGCATGATGCCATATTAGCAACCGAGAATGGCGGTAAGGTGGTAGCCGTCAACCAGAATGTGAATACAGCAGGAGGAAAAAGTATCATGGTGGAATACAATCGTGAGGACGGCAGCAAGGTGCAAACTACCTATATGCATTTGTCGGAAGTAAATGTAAAAGTGGGCGATGCCGTGTCAGCTGGACAAAAGATAGGTGTAACAGGCAATACTGGAACAAGAACCACAGGAGAGCATCTGCATTTTGGAGTAAAAACAATTGCAGCAGACGGGACAAGTCGGGACGTGGATCCATCCAGTTATCTGGCAGAAATCGCACAAAAAGGCAACATCAAACAGCAAGCCTTGTATAATGGCAATGACCTGTTGGCAAAATACAAAACCGATGTGCCAAGCAATACAGAAAGCATGTCACCCGATGCATGGATGAAGAAGTTGCTGTCGTCTGAAGATAGCGGTGTAGGATTACCAGTTGGCAGTGACCCTATCTTGGAAATGGCAATGACAGCATTCTCCTCGTTGATGATCTTGGCTGTGAAAATAGATAACAAAGAAGCCGAGGAACAGAAGGCAGCTATCAGTCAATCTGTCAATGAACGGTCTGTAGATTTGACTTCACTGGTATCAAGCATGAAAACGTGCAGTCTGAGTATTGGTGACAATGGTCGTGCGATACTGACGGCAGACAATGGCAATGTCAAAGTAAGCCGTGAACTGACATCAGCAGAATTGAGCAGACTGTCCGCCACCTTGAACGACCAAGGATTGAGCGAAGAGACCAAACGGTTGCGAGTAGCAGGAATGGTAAACAGCATTGTCATCAGTCAGCAGGCTTCGCAAAATTTTGAGCAAGGAATGCAGGAACAGCAGGGACGCAACGAAAGCATGCACAGATAAATGAAGTGTGATGATTGAGATAACTTTTTAAAAAGTATAAGACTATGATGAAATGTAATGTAACTATTTGCGGTGTGGTGAGCAAAGCTGCCACATGTCGCACGAATAAAGAAGGGAAGCCGTTCGTAACATTTAGTGTTGCAGTGGTCATCCCTGCCAAGAACGGAATCAATAAAACAATTGAAGTTAGCGTGTTGAAGGATGGAACACTGACGGAAGTAGGCAATATTGTGACGGGACAGCGCATAGAAGCAGTCGGTGTGCTTATCCCCAGGAAACATGGTGAAAACATGTATTATAACATGAATGCAACAGCTGTCAATACCGATACAACAGTAAAGGAAGACAGCATTGTAGGACAGTTGGAGTTCCGTGGAAAGATAGGTAAAACCATCGACGAGAAAAAGAGCAAGAAGGGTGAGCCGTACCAAATGTTTTCAGCTTATTCAGCGACTAAAGTAGAAAACGGTTTTGAATATATCTGGGTACGACTTGTCCGTTTCAATAAGGAGCGTGAGGCATGGTTAGTGCCAGGATGCCGAATAACGGCTAAGGGCGAACTGGAGTTGTCACTCTATAACGACCGACTCACATTCTCATGTAAAGTGGACGAATTGGCGGAATACGTACCACAGCCGTATAACCCTAATGCTTGACGCTTATGGCAAGATACAACAAACCAACCAGTGATGGTCCGAGCAGTGAGGAAAAAGCTTTGGACCTATTTGCTGAGATGATGATAGAAAAAATCCAAAGCATTGACAAAGACTGGAAAAAGCCTTGGTTTACAGATGGTGCACTGCAATGGCCGAAGAACCTTAATGGTAGAGATTATAACGGTATGAACGCGCTAATGTTGCTCATCCAATGCGAGAAAAAAGGTTGGAAGATACCCCGTTTCTGTACATTCGACTGTGTGCAGCGGTTGAACAATACGGAGAAAAAGGATGCAAACGGAGAGGCATTGCCACGTGTGTCTGTGCTGAAGAGTGAGAAATCGTTTCCTGTTTTTATAACCACTTTTACCTGCGTGGATAAAGACACAAAGGAACGCCTCAAATATGATGACTACCGTCAACTGTCCGAAGAAATGAAGAAGCAGTACAATGTATATCCGAAACTACAAGTCTATAGAGTTTTCAATGTACAGCAAACCAACTTGCAGGAAGCTCGTCCCGAGATGTGGGCAAAGTTGGAAACAGAGTATGTAAAACCGGCGCAGGAACAAGGTGAACAATTCTCATTCGCTCCTATCGATGCAATGATTAAGGACAACCGCTGGATTTGTCCCATCAAGCCACAATATGGAAACAATGCATATTTCTCAATTAGCAAGAATATGATTGTAGTGCCAGAGAAGCAACAGTTTGTGGATGGAGAATCGTTCTATGGAACCTTGTTTCATGAGATGGCACACTCGACAGGACATGAGACAGTACTCGACCGTTTCAAACCTACAACATTCGGTTCTTCTGAGTATGCACGTGAGGAATTGGTGGCAGAATTAGGCAGTGCGCTTGTCGCCCAAAGATATGGAATGGCAAAGCATATCAAGGAAGACAGTGCAGCTTATTTGAAGTCGTGGCTGGAAAGTCTGAAAGAGTCACCACAGTTTATCAAGACCACGTTGCTTGATGTGAAGAAAGCGACATCGATCATCAATCAACATATTGATAAGGTGTCGCTCGAACTGGAAGAAGCACAAACGGAGGATGTTGCAAAAGAAGCAGACCAGAAAGCTGCAGATAATAAGACTGTTACACCCTATTACGCTTCCGTTGCCTATCTGCAGAGTACCGATGACACAAGTGTATTGGATAGTTTGAAAGATATAGGTGACTATGACCGTCTGCTGCAAGAGGCAAAGGAATATGACCAAAGCGATGCCATTGATTTGGAACACACGTATAAGAGTGCCGTGCAGAACCGTGGTGACGATGTATTGGCAGACGATGCTCATTACGCTGTGGTATATAATGGTAGTGTTGGCGGCACCTATGAGGTGATGCGCAAGGTGACAGAGGAAGATGTTCGTGACAGTATTACTCGATACGGATTGCCTTCTGAGGCATCAAAGGATGTAGAGGAGGTGGCAAAGTCGATGATTGCAGAAGACTTTTCTGATTTGTCAAAACGCAAAGCTCCAGTCTTTGAAATGCCAAACGGCGATGTGCTGCATCTGCAATACGACCGTGAGCACGACAGTTTTGAGGTCGGAACTGTTAGCAATGCCGGGTTGGCAGTGCAGCATATTCTCAGCTACGACCACAACTTGTCACTTGCAGACAATATCGAGGACGTGTATAACACGCTTTGTGAGTTGCCAGACTATCAGTTACAAGAGGAAAACGCGGAAGAAGAAAATGTAGCAAAGGCTACGTTCCGCAGATAAGAGAAGTCAGTCGTAGGGAGAAGTTATTGTCCTCTCCTTACGGCTGGCTTTTGTTTGGTCTAAGCGTTGAAAGCGTTACTGAGTGCCGTGTGCAACTGATAGACCATATCCTCAGCAGCGTTCATGTCCGCTACGATGTCGACTATGTGGTATGGCGCACCGTTATGTCCGTGTCCGTCTTCGCCAATCCACAGGTAGGCTTCGTAATCCGGGTCGTAGTCTTGGTAATAGTCAAAGATATTCTCCAAAAGCACATCGGGGTCGTTGTCAAAAGTGTTGGCTGAGAAAGAGAAATCCTGTCCTTGGGGCGTGAACTTTGCAAAATTGAAAGTGATGCGTAATTCATTCTGCTCCTCGATAGTGACAGCCCAACCTTCTTTTTCGGCTACACTGATAACCATGTCTTGTATCTTTTCCATATTGTGATAGTTTTTGGGCCGTAGACTGGTTTGAGCAGCCTACGGCAGATGTTACAAATTAGTTCTTTTGGGGCTTTGAGTAAAGGCGATGAAGAAAGCTACGCAATTCATTGTCTTGTATGTTCTTCAGTTTGGTTGGTGTAAAACCTTTTACCTGACATACATGGAACTTGTCATTAATCCCATACTTGGTGCCATCAATCTCTATTTTCTCCAATTCGTTTGCTGATACATAGCCGTATTCCGTTTCGCACATACCACAGACAATAGCAAAAAGTACGAAATCATCCCCCTCGTGCTGTCCTTCAAGAATATACCACCTGATGCGTCCTATGGTAAATACAGCTACACAAATAGCATCTTTGCCTTTTTCCTCTTGTGAGTAAAGAGGAAAGTTTTTTATTGCCTCCATAAACTGAGGCGTAATCAGTTTGTTCGTCATATCAATACTATTTTGCTTGTTCATAAATATTCGGTTCGCTTGTCACGTTGTAGATATAATCACCACAACGTACCAACAATGCGTCCTTGCCATAATAAAGGCTTTTCATGCATTTCACACTGCCTGTCTTGTGGAAATTAGGGAAACGGCAGATGTCAAACCGCTTGCCTTGTTCTTTTGTCAGTCTTTTTACTTTCATATCCGTTTGAATTGAATTTTATTTTCTTCCCTTTGATTGAAGCCTTATCAGCTTCGCTTGTCGGGAACTTGATTTTTCGTGCATTTCTAAACTGCATGACAAGAGTGATAAGGCAAGCAAATGACAAGGAATTGAACGGAATACCCAATATCTTTGATTTGGGAAGGCTGCCGTTCCATTCCAAAGTGCTTAGTCCCAAGGCGATGCTTGACGTTCACTCAATGCAGTAACTTTGCATAGAAAAATGATGGGCTGACAAGTGTAAGTAAACAAAGGAGACAACCACTCCAATAATGTTGCGTGCAATCATTAGGCTATATATAGACAAACAGTTTAATGATTATAAAATGGAAAGAAAAGCAACATTTGTAGCCATCGAGAATGATGGACAGAAGCGAACAATTGAGAATTGGAAGAAGGCAGACATACTGCTATTACTGGAAGCACTGAGAGTAAGAAATCAAGACCTGTATGTATTCATGCAGGATTGTGTCACAAAAGGCTATCGGCAAATGAACCTTGTCGTGTTTCAGTGTAAAGAACCGCCACCATTGAGGATTTATCGTACAAACGAGAAGAAAACACCAACATTCAAGTCATCATTGAACGATGGACAATTAGAGAAATTGGTAAAAATGCTCAATGATATAATGGTATTTGCACATCCAGTTATGCTGACCAAAGAAGTGTTGGGAGCTTTCTTCAAATGTGAGCAGACAGAATTGAAAGTGCGTAACCTGCGGTTGTTGTGTGCAGTAATGCAAGCATTGTCCAATTACGGACATATCGGAAAATATTGGCAAGCTCCAATATACAAGCACAAGCTGCTTTGGGCATATAAAAAAGAGGGATATGTCAACAGAAGTGATTTGACTACAGCAAACCATGCCATAAACAATGTTTTGATGGATGAGCGTGTGAAGACAATAATAAAAACGGTCAAAAGTCTATGAGTAGCAAAATGCGAAAAGGCTGACATGTCAGTGTGAGCATGAAGCCACTTCAACTCACAGCCGTACCTTTGCAGTGGTTTCAAGAAAGCCGCTAAACAATCGCAATTTATCACATATCAAAACTTTCGAAATGAATAAAACAAGTACATTTCTCGTTGCAGGAGCTATGTTTGTTGCAATGACATCGTGTTCTGAGAGTGACGTGTATCTATGTGGATGCAACGCAGACAAGGAGCAGTGCCAGTTGAGTATCAGTGAAGTGAACAAAGAGGGGTATCGTCTTACTCGGACAGCTACGGAAAAAGAATCCTTCGTAGACGGTGATGCTTTAGGCGTGTGGGTAGACGACATCGTTAATGAAACCTACAATGGTAGTGTCTACTCCAATATCAAAGTGACAAAAGGCACCAACGGATGGACATTCCTGAACAATGTAGCCTTGACAAGCAGCAAGGCACGTGTGTATGCAATTTATCCGTATAACGAGAAAATGCAAGACAAGAAGGTGACTCTGTCTGTAGATGACGATACCGACTATCTTTATGATGTAGTCTCCAATGCCTCAAACACCAATCCTACCGTGCAGTTGACAATGAAGCACATCCGTTCCAAACTCATTGTAAAAGTGAAGAGGGGCGACTACACAGGCGATGGCGTCATTACAGCAGGAACAGTCTCTGGTTCCTCGATGATGCTGAATGGTAGTTTCGATGTGAAAACAGAAAAGTTTCAGTCAACAGAAGGGTCAGGAACTCTGAGTTTTACGGGGACAGTCACAGGAGAAGGAACGCTGGAAGATCAGTGGTTCGTATTCAGCAAGTTCGGCGGTTCAGCCTCTAAACTGTCATTCAATCTCACCATTGACGGTATAAAATACCCGACAGCACAATCAACAGAAGGCGTGATATTTGAGAAAGGTAAAAAATACATCTACACACTGACAATCAGCAACCACAAGGTAGAAGTCTCCAAAGTGGATATTGAACCATGGGCAGACGGTAAGGACGAGGATGTGACCATAACAGATTAACGCTTGATGGATGAAGAGTATATTATCGCGATTGTCGTCTTTGTCAGCTATCTGTCTGTAAGGATAGCTTACTGGTGGGGCAAGCGTTGGAAAACAAAAGCCACACATGCCTATATGATAATCGGACAACGTGGTGCCAGTATTGAGGAATGCGAGTGGGGCTATCGTAATGCCCTGCTCGCAGGAGAACAAAAAGCAATGATGTTCTATGCTTGTGCCGCCATGCGTAAGTTCATGGACGAGCAACCACTGACACCCAATGCGTTTGAAAATGGTCTTGGTGAAACAATTCCATTCGTATTCTATGACTATTATCTACCTATGAGAATTAGGAATTTTGGGACAGAAGACCAAAGGGATTTGTCTTGGCTTGTCAATGAGTTCAAGGAAGGTAAAAGAGACGCTTCGGAATACTATCTGACAGCCATAGCCAAGCTCGGATTGAGCGGAAACCTGACAATCCTGTTTATGCCATGCAGTAATGAACGCAACTATTATTTGCGTTTTTACTCTCTGGCGAAGCAACTCGGTCGCTACCGTGAGCTTTCACCAGAAATGTACAGCATGACATATATAGCGCATAGAAAAAGTAAGCATAAAAGTATGGATAGGTCGAAAATATCTGTAACCTCCAACATTGTGGTGGATGCCAATGTGGTGGGCAAACGCAATTGTGTACTGATAGACGATGTCTGTACTACTGGCGACTCAATACGGACACATATAGCAGAACTGCAAGCTTATGGCGTTCGTGTTGTGGGAGTCGTATGTTTAGGTAGAACAGCTCGCATCCCAAATCGCGATAAGATAATGAAACAAGCAAAGAAGGACAGCAATCAAAATTTTGAGACATGAACAACTTGACGATTATCGGACGGCTTGGTGCAGAGCCTGTCGTTCGAACAACAAAAGAAACAACAGTTGCCCGTATATCACTCGGAGTCAACCATAAAAAAGACAAGGTGGAAGAAACAGAATGGCTTGAAGTCATTCTGTGGAACAATCTCGCATTAGTAGCCCAACAGTATTACCATACAGGTGATAAGGTATACGTGAAAGGACATTTGTCATCAAACTCCTATGAGGACAAAGAAGGCGTAACGCACAATGTCACCCAGATTGTGGCTGACGACATTGAAAAACTGAGTACAGCCAAAAGGAATATTCAAGAACAAAGCAAGTAAAACAGACATGGGAGTTAACAAAGTAAATCTTGTGGGAAGATTGGGCAAAGATCCTGATTTTCACTATGTAGACAAAGTCACCACAGTGTCACGTCTACGTGTAGCGGTAAAGGATTGCGACTATGATGCAAATGGCGACAAAGGTAAATACACGACATGGGTCAATGTCGTGGTATGGAACAGGTTGGCATATGTTGCAAAGAATCGACTCTATAAAGGAGCTGTTGTTGCAGTTGAAGGAAGAGTGGTCAACCACAGTTATGTGGACAAGAATGGCAACAAACAATATATGTTAGAAGTGGAAGCCAGTTGCCTTGAATGTCTGAGTGGCAAGAAGTCAGCTGATACAAAATCGGGTGAGTCTGATTCAAATATTACAAAGGTAGAGTTGGAAAATGTCTTAGGTTCCATTGAAGAGAAAGGCACTTATGAGACATTCGGCAATATAGCCATAGAACGTTCTCCTATTGAACTCGATGAACCTGATGCACAAGGAGAATTGTCCATCAATGATGTTGGAATGCCCAAGAAACGTGGTCGCAAGAAGAAAGCAGACACATTTCCAGAATAAAGTATAAGATAAAATCCAAGATGCAGACTTGTTCATACCGCATCTTGGATTTTGCGGTTATTCGGGTTGTAAAAGCCACTCTTTCCAATCCATTTCGTCAATGGTTAAATCGTCCAATTCCCAATCGTATTCCAATTCGGGCATCGGTTCTTGTGAATATGGAAAATGTATCGTGTAGCCGATTTGCCCATAAGAGGCGTGTAAGGGTGTCACACACAATTCCTTCCCAAAATAGTTCTGCGGAGTCAGATATTTATCCCAAGCAAAGCGTTCTGCCTTGATATTACGGCATAAACGGTTTATGTACTGTTCTGTTGTCATTGCTATTGGTTTTAATTTGGTATTGAAAGCCAACCATAATGAGGTCGGCTTCCAACACGAATTTATTATGCAGTCATTCTTTCCATGACCAGTCCGACATTCTTTTGTACAAGATTGATAATGGCATCGTGATAGGGAGAATTGCCATTGCAAATACCACGAGACTGTAACACTTTGAATGTTTCAAGGCTCAATTCCACTGTCTCGATGCGTTCTCCGTCAATTCGGGCGGACAAGACAAGCGAGTTAGGTTTCTTGTAGTATTTGCATTGTCCTACGCAATGATGCAAGGCATTCCCCTCTTGGTAATAGGCATCCACGCTATCCAATACACTCACGACAATAATACCGTCTGTAAAGGACAAGCCAAAGAACTTGCGCTTCATTTCCTCAAATGCCGTCTCGTCAGCCATTGCTATTATTCGTTGCCGTTCTCTTTCTTCTTGCTCTTTAATGGCATTGAGTCTCGCACGTACCTTGTCATGCTCCTTTTTAAGATTTGTAGGACATACATAATGTGCGTTATGAATGTCATTTCCGTTTCGCGCCAACATACGGATATAGTCCACCCACATTTGAATATCTGTTATATGGTAGCCATTACGTAATACAATTTTGTATGATGCCCAACAAAAATTCAAATCATCCTTATGCATAACGAAATGACACAATGCTGGTATATCATTCACTTTCAACAAGGTTTCAATTCTGCTATCTGTCAGTAAGGCAGACATCAATCTTTGAGGAGCAATGCCAAAAAATGAATTTTTCAGTCCGTTACGGCTTAACTTTGGAATTACCTTGCACTTAGGATAGGTATAGCAATCAGCGATATAAAGATACGCTTCCTTGTATTGCCGTAGTTCAAGTTCGCTATTCCAAGCGAAACTGTCCATATAGCATCCCATTGTGCGCCTTAGACCTGTCACTTCTGTATTGCCGTTTTCATCAATCCATACTCTTGCCACTTCCATAAGTGATTGCGTAGGCTTCTTTTTCTTGTGGAATGTCACATCAAACCGAAAGACACGCTGCAACTGCAAGTCATCTTGTATGTCAATCACAGAGAAATATATCTTTTCCTTGTAATTTCTTCTGAGTGTGTCCTTGATTTCCAATGTTGTATGACAATGAGGGCAACGGCATTTTTTATTATTAGTATCGTTCCGCCATTGGTGACCGCAGTCCATACAAGTAGTCGTTCCGCTTGGAGTACGGAAAGCCATGTGTTCTACGCAATGTTTGAAAGCCCAATCCACAGGTTCCTGTCCGATAGGCTGTAACTGCCCATTGGCAGCCATGACCTTGTATCCTAATTTTGTTTTCGGTTTCATACGCTTAAAAGTCAAAGAGTGAGGGGGTTGTTATTTCGGGTTGCGCTTTGGGTGTCTTCGGCTTGTTGGCACGCTTCTGCATCTTTCGCAGTTGCTCGGCTTGATATTCTTTCAACGCCTCTTGCCTTGCTTTTGCCTTTTCTTCTTCTGTGAGTTCAACGGTATGGTTTACAATCACATTGCAGGCAATAGAGTTGCCGATTTCGATGTCATCTTCATCAAAGAAATGTACGGCAAGAGAATACACCTCCTCGTCGGTAAGTCCCATGCATTTGCTTCTTTTTACCTGGTTTAGGATAAATGTCACACAGTCATCCATGTTCTTGTTCTCTTTGGCATACGACACGGCAAAAAGTTCATCGTTTTGGGCTCTTTCATCCAAATACGCCTTGATTGTCTGTCTGAAATGTTCAGTCGCTTTCATTGTATCAATCTTTTTATTGCATTAAACATCAGTTTCTTTTCTTCCCTTATTTTAAAGCCATTATCAGCTTTGCTTGTCGGGATAGATTTTTCGTGCAATACAGAACGGCGTGAACAAAGGAAAAAAGGCAAGTAAATGGCGAAAGATTTAATGGAATACCCAATATCTTCGATTTGGGAAGGTTGTCGTTAAATCAACCGCACATTAGCACAGCGGTACTTGACGCTTGACTGGACGCAGTAAATTTGCAAAGAAAAACAGAGCGACATGCAAGGCCAATATGGATAAAAGTTCATAAAACAGGCATAAAAAGGTAGAATTTTAGGGTTTGACGTGAACTTTTCACGCCAAACATAGTGTATTCTCATAAAAACATAGTAATTTTGTACAAAATAAAAATGGAAAGTTATGTTATACAGGGCCATAATAGACAATTACAAGTCGTTTGCAGAAGAAACGGCTTTTGATTTGTTTCCCAATCCTAAAAGGGAAACATTCCCTAATCATGTATATGGTGAGGGTGCTACACCTGTGTTGAAAAGTACGGCTATATACGGTGCCAATGGCGCAGGAAAGTCCAACCTTATAAAAGGTCTTCTGTTCATCAAAGAATTTACGACTACGATGAGTACTGGTAAGGACGCACAGAAAATGCGCAATTGGTATCTTAACAACAGATTCAAATTGCCTGTGGAAGATGAGAGCAAGCCTATCACGATGGTCGTTGAATTTGAAAACAATTCGCAAGCCTACATCTATTGCATAGAAATAGATATCGATGGCGTAAAGTCAGAGAGTCTGTTGCTTTCCGGATTAGGCAAGAGCAACCATGTCGTTTTTCAAAGAGACAGAGAAAGCGTTGCCTTCAAGAAAGCCAGAGTAGTAGAAAGCATCAAGAAAATTCTTGAAAGACAAATTGCCGATAATCCGTTTGGATCTGTACTTGCTATAAATGGTGTACTGCATCTGACAGAGGACGAGCATATGCGGAATGCTTTCCTATGGTTTTTGGAAAAACTTGAAGTGGTAGAAATCAGTAGGGACATACCTTGGCTGATAGAACATTTCAAGGATAATGCCGACATGATGAATTTTGTCGGAGAAATATTCACGAAAGTCGGATTAGGCATACAGAGCCTTTATATAAAGGATGAAAGCTTTGACCAGTGGCTGAAGAATGTCAGTCAGGAAGAAGGAAAGGTCGCTGATATAATGACCAACAAAGGCTTGTCTCTGTCAAAAATGATAGATGACGTACCTATGCTTACAGTAACGGAAGAAGATGGTAAACGCCTTGTTCGGGAATTTGTATTCCAACAGATAGGCAGAAACGGATCCGTTTGTGATATGGATGTAATGTCACAATCAACTGGAACATTGCGACTGCTGACGCTGATTCCTGCCATTTATTTTGCAATCAATAATGAAAAAACGGTATTGATTGACGAGATAGACAATGGTATTCACCCGATGCTTATAAAGAATCTGGTAAAATTCTTCGGAGAGTCGAAGTCTAATGGGCAGTTGATTTATACAACCCATGAAACGGCTTTGCTCAATCAGCAAGAGCTTCTGAGACCCGATGAAGTGTGGTTCGTAGAGAAAGTGGAAGGATGTACCAAAATGTATTCACTCAATGATTTCAAGATACATAAGACAATATCCATAGAGAACGGCTATCTTGACGGAAGGTTTGGAGCCATACCATTTATTGGAACATTATAATCGCATGAGATATGGATTTGAACAAATTGCGATATTCCAAGACTGTAGCTGTCAAGGATATGGAGGCGCATTCCGATAAAACGGAAAAAGCAGCTGTTTCAGAAAAAGACAAATCATTGTCCGTCGGCAAAATGCCTTCAGACTACTCAAAAGGTGAGGCGACCATTGAGACTAAAATCGTCTTCATCATTTCGGGTGGCGACAAGCGGGAGAAGGATTATTTCAAAATGCTGATGAAAGACCGCCATATCAGAAGATTGAAAATCGCCTTTGTTTCCAAGAAAGGGCAAGGTCTTGTGCCAAACCAAATGTTCGAGCTTGCAAAGGAATATCTTTTCAATAAAAGGTTTGTAACAGAAACAGATAGTTTCAGTATCGATGCTAACGATACATTGTACCTTGTTCAAGACATGGACGAGTTTGAGGCTGATATACGGGCTATGTTTGATAAGGGTGATGAGATACGACAGGCAACATGGATAGTAAGCAATCCTTCAATAGAAATATGGCTGGTTTACCATAATTTCGATACACCGGAAGGATATTTGGATGAAGGCTTGTAGAAGCCTCTGAGTGAAAGAAGTCAATGGCTGAAGAAAAAGTTGGATGCCTTGGTGCCAGGAGGTATCAATCCAATTAACGCATTTGCAGATATTCGTATCGCCATTGCGAACAGTAAAGCCAATTATAAGGAGTACAATGGGCTTCCTGATGTCTATTCCACTCAAATGCACATTCTTGCGGAAGACATTTTGAATACACTTGGTAATGAATTTGACGAAATGCTGCAAAGAAGAAAAGAAATGGCAAAACGGTTTATGCGAAGTGAAATATAAAATAGAACGACCCCATATGGTAACAGCCGACTCATCACGAGCCGGCTGTTCTTACAATTGATTGTTTTGTCGTATGAATTTATAAAAGCCTATCTATGATAGAGCATCACTTTCGTTTGCCTATTTGCCTCGTTGGGAGTATAATCGGATATTCCACCTTCGTTTATAAGAGTGATACAATCAGATGCCACTCCTCTCTTATTCAATTCCTTGGCAATGAATTTTGCTCTGGAAGTGCCAAGATTCTTGTTTATCTCTGCCGAACCAGTGGCACTATCAGCAGCCCCGACAACCTTTACTCTTAAGCAATGTTCGTTAGCAACGTGTGCAATCTCGTCCAAGTTCAGTAACTGCAACGGAGTGACAAGCTGCGTTGTGCCAAGCTCGAAAAAGAAGTACACGGGTGCACCAATGCAAACATCACCATTTTGCATTTCAGAAAAATAACCAGATGTTTCGTGTTCATTCCTATCGAACAAGGAAGTGCTATCATTTTGGACAGGCGTGTTACCGTCCCAACGTTTGTTGTTTAATCTTGCACGGAGTGAATTCAAACCGCTGTAGTCATTGCGAGTGCAGTGGTCACCAACATTGCTATTGGCAGTTGGGCAATGATTAGAATAGGCATATTCGACATCCGTGTGAGCAGATTTGCCGATACGCTTCCATCCAACTTTACCAATATTGAAGGACAATCCTGCAGTCAAAGACATCAGATGATCACCAAATCTGCCGACTTTTCCATAGCCGTCAAACTCCTGAAAGGTGGTCGTATTGCCAATCTCCAAAGTAGCTGATAGTCGTTTCGTTAGACGATACTGACCTTGAAGGCCGTAAGAGAGTGCAAAAGGCTTTTGTCCATTACTCTTATTGTGGAGCAAACCGGCACCAACAAACGGAACGATACTCAAACGGACATCATCCTGTTTGCCGTATCTGTTTCCAAGCACATTCCACATAAAATCAGCGTGAAGATGCTGATAGTCTTGAACGGCAAGATTACAGTCTTTGAACTGCATACCCTGGTAATATAAGCGACCACCAACAGATGGCGTAATCCATTTGCCGAATGTCAATCCGAATGTCGGTTTGATACGTCCGAACAAATCCTCACAACCTAATGGTTTACCGATGAAAGCATTCGTTCCTCCAGAAACACCAACAAACCAATTGTCTGACCATAAAGAACCAATAGCAACGGCATCTACATTTGACGGACTTCCAAAAGGCAAGCTCTTCGTACAATACTTCGTTTCTATTTTGGTGGAATCCATGCAAGTGGATAGTACACCTGCTTTCATCTGCAGTGTACACGCCACTGCAAGCATAAGTATAAATTTCTTTCTCATGTTCTTATTTGATTTTGTCATTAGAAAAGGAGTGAAATGGAAACCATGCCGATTAGCGTTTAGGCTTCTTGCCGATTGATGGACGCATCATTTTGCATGCCATCATCATGCAACGCCTTGCCCAAGCCCGGTTATCCTCGTCATCATCACGTCCCCATTTCATATCATTACCACTACCGCCACCACCATTTCCTTCGGCAAAAGTTGTGGCATTATCCACCATACCGAGGAACAAAAGTGTAGCGCAATGCATGATTTCCGTTCCTCGCTCTGCAATGTCTTGAAGAAGAGAACCATCAAACATTTTCAGATTGACCTCGTTGAGCATTGCCAATCTGTGCTGTTGTTCGTTTACCAGATTTTCAAGCAATGCATCTTTCAACAGACTGTCCACTTTGGAATGAACATCACGGGCATATTCCTGCGCCTCCGATTTCAAATCGTCTGTACGTTGCTGAATGTCGGTCATATCACTTTTCAGTTCCTCAAGCTGTTGGTGAGCCATCAGCAGTTTCTCTTGCTTGTCTGCCAATTTGTTTTGTACAATGGTCAATTCGTCTTCAAGTTTAGCAACTGCTTCCTTCAATGCTTCAGGATTTGCTTTTCCTTCAAGAATCTGTTGCTGCAAGTTTGCAAGTTGTGCCTCCTTTTCAGCCTTCTCCCTAAGTAGATTTTCCACCATAGAAGAGAGTCCTTTAACTCTTCGCCGTGCAATGTCAATCTCCTTATTGAGGTCTGAAAGAGCTTTCTTGTGTTGCACTATCTGCTGCTCTATAGTTGTACATTGCTCAGACAGATGCCGACGGTATTCCTCCGTGCTTCTATGGCGAGCACCAGTTTCTGCAACAGAAGTTCCTCTGGACATTCCCCACTTTGCGTTAACCTCTGCAAAGTCGCTATGCAGTTGCTTCATCTTGGCACTGTATTCATATTTGTCCTTTCCTGCAAAGAGTTTCTTGAACGCAAAACGACCATCCTTAATCGGCAAAAGAGTGCAATGTATATGAGGGTTCAGTTCATCGCAGTGTACAATAAATGCAGCGATATTCTCTTCTCCATATTTTTCGCAGACAAAGGAATAAACATCCTTTGCCCATTTCTCTATGTCCTCACATCGTTGAATGTGGCTATTGTCTGCTCCATGCTCGAAGTTTACCTTTTGCGTACCATACGCAAGTTCGTGCATACGTTCTCTTGAACCACCGAAAATGCAATTCACGACAGTTCGGTATTTGGGCTCCAAAAGTCCATCATTCGGATCTTTGATGCCTCTTTCACGTAAGTTCTCAGCCATACGTTCTGGAATGCCCTTCGCCTTGTTGATTGGAGCTACCAAGCCCCCCTTGACAATTTCAAAATTAAGATGTTCACGAGTCGGGTCGTAATTGCCCGTCTGTGTAGCATGGTTCCACCCCTTCTCCGTCCAGTTGCGCAGATGCTCATTGCTCTGTGCTACTGTTATGCCCTTGGAAACACGGATGTCCATTACCTGTTTCGCATTATTCGCCATACCTTTTATATTTTTTGTTTGTACATGTATTTTGTCCCGGCTTGCCGTTAAGAGGACACCCCTCCCATCATCGACAGATGCATGGGGTATTAGGCTACCTCTACTTCCCTCTATTTGGACACTGGGCAAGCCCGGTGTGGTATAAGAGTGTTGGAATGGTATAACAGCAAGACGGTAACGCACTATTACGGGTTATGCAAACTATATGTGGTCTACATGTCCAACGGAATTGGCTAAAAGAGAACGATATGCGTCAAGCAGGTTACGGAACTGCGCCTTGGTTTGCGATGTTTCATTCGTCAACGACGAAGACATACCGTATATAAGCAGTTCAGCAAGTACTTGCGATGCCTCTAAAAGAGCAGAAGAGTCACCGTCAAGGTCATTGTCGTAGAACTGAACCATTGCATCTGTTGAACTGTTCGCAGAACGACGGATGACTTTGCGGTATGCCGCCATAGCCATACTTTCCAGATACATCTTCTTTGCAATCTTAAAATGAGCTTCTTTGGCATGTTGAAAACTACCAACAGCATCCGTCTGTTGTGCCTGATAAACTTCAGCGAAATGCTTGATGTCCTCTTTGAGAAGATTCATGCATTTCTCTCCAGCCTCCAAAGTTGACATGTTGTCCGATTCCCAATTTGACAGAACCGTTTGCAGTTTGTTTGTAAATATAAAATTTTCTGTGTCGGTTGTATAGGCATTGCCGTTGATACCGACAGGCATTGTAATGAGAAAACTTTTGGGAAGCCTGATGATTTCAATCTGACCATATTCCTCTAATGTCTCCAGAAATGAGCGAACAGTGGAGCGATGCCAATGCCATTTCACCGACAGGTCTGTTATGGTCACATGACATTGGTTTATGTTGAGCTCTTGATTGCGGTTCTTCAAAATGGGAGATACGAAATTCTCAGATGCCTTTTTCAACAAATTACAATAGGCTTCCGTCTTTGTTTTACGTTCACATACCTTTTCCTGAAGATATATAAATAAGCCGATGTCTACCGATACGGTTGTAGGTTTTTCTTTGTTATGCTTCATGTTGTTTTATCTGTATTATTGAATAATGCTGTGGATTGATTAGTAGTGCCATTATCCACATCTTCTGGCACAAAAGAGTGATGAGTTAAAAATAATGTTCGGCAAGTGCACGAGAGTCGGCTCTCCATTTCTCCTGTTTTTCCTTGTCGTTCCATTCGTACAAGATGGAAGCAGACGGATAAAATGTAGCAGCCAAAAGAAGAAACGCTACAGTTACAGCCATTGTATACAGATGCGGTATGGCTACCATAGCCATTGATAGCACCGCCATTCTGAAATAGAGTTGCCGATGTGCTTTCATCAAGTGCAGCCAACGCTCCGCACGTTTATGTGAGAAGAGTATGCCACAGAGAATGGTGGAGAACAATACTCCAAATTCACCGAAATGTCCACTGACATAAATATAGTGGAACAACAGCAGTACAATGAGCAATGTCTGCAAGTACAGTCTACGTGCAGCTTTATTGCGGAGCATGGCTATATAAAACCTTGTCATATAGCTGTTACTGCTTTTGTACAACACGATTGGTACAATGAGAAGCAGTAACGGGAAAACCAATTGAAGAAAAATCCATGTCATAATTGATTGTTTGAATGATTGCAATGTCAATAATCGGAGAGTTCAAGATTGATGATGCCGTAAGTAGCTGATTGTACAAGAGCATTGACATCACTATAACTGATATGTTCAGCTCCTTGCTTTAGCCGTTTGGCAAAACCTTTATTGTTCTTTCGAAGTTTGTTCAATGCCAGGTCAAGTTCCCTCTCAGGTATTTGCCAGATGGAACCTTTGGGGTATTGACCATAACGGAAAAGCGAACGTAATGCTAATGTGCGACATACACATGGCACCCGACGTTCTGCAAGTTTGACTGCACACACATCATATTGATTGGCATTGTCCACCTTAATCCAAGTATGGTGCTCGTCTATCAAAAAGACTATACGGCAGTAAATATCACTTCTCATAAAAAGTCCATCAGTACCTCACTGTCATTTCTTTTGTAACGAAAGAGTCCGCTTTTGGAATGTAAACGCATATCAAGATTGACATCCGCACACATTTTTTCAAGTGAATCATAGATAGTAACCTTGACGGCATTCACCATTTCATTACCGTCAGTCATCACATTTACTTTGAACATCTGTCCGAAAGAAGGATTGGAATAAGCACATGAGGCTTGTCCAAACTTGGTGTGTTGTGACGGAATATGATGATACAACATGATCAGCTCCATGTCATCCTCCAGTATATCCATAACCTCCTCCAAATCGATCGGCGTTGACAATGGGAATGTAAGTAACACGTAGTCATTGTAGAACTGCGGTTGTTCCATTATCGCCACATTGAGTAACTGAGGAAGTTGCAACGGAACAAATGCCATGAATTCATTGTAGAAGTGTCTAAGCATATTATCAATTTTAGAAAGTTGTGACGATTATTTTCATGAAGAGTGCAGGAAGTTCCTTCGTGCGTTCTTTATCCATTCGTAGAATTTTGCCCAGTTTTTCGATAGTAGCAGGTGTTTCATCTGCTACTTTGTAAATGAGTTTCTTGTCCTTATCCGATAATATGGCAAAACTCAAACCGTCAATGGAAGTGTAAGGCTGCACCAACATCCAAAGATAAGCCTGGGCAATTCTCTCGTTCTTTACCTTGCTAGCTTTGGTGTCGCCAACACACTGGGCTGCGTTCAATATAAGACGGCGGTTTGTTCGCATAGCCATGTATACTAAAGCATCACGGTGCGACAACTCCTTTTGGTTGGCTGAGCGGAAGACTTGCAGACAGCATCTGTCGGTTTCTTGAATGATGTCCTGCATATTCTGTTTGCCACTTTCACTGAGATGCGATAGTACAGAACGGAAAAGCCGATCCTCCTCTTTGATAAAGTCCAAAAGGTCATTCTTGCTGTGAATACCTTTTGATTGCACATGAACCAAGAAGTTGCGGTAACGATTCATCAGATTTACCATAGTGCTGCCGTAAACTGGGGTTGCGTTCAATGAATCGAAGAATGGCTGCGACTCAATTCTTGCTTGTTTCAAGTCCTCGTCCTGCATATAAGATGAAGCAACCTCTTTCAGCTGAAGCACATCATTATATGTGCGTGGTTTGGTTAATACGACGCGGCAGAACTCCTTCCGTAACGAATCGTGAATCACCTGATAGGTCTGATGCCAGTCCTGGTGTAAGGTTGACGTGGTGTCTTTGCGTAGACATGCAACAACAGAGTCGCGTATTACTCGCCATTTTTCTACTTCCACAAATAGTTTGTCAGAAGTCAGGTCCTTTTTGTTTTTAACTTCTGACAGATAGGAACTATAGGCGTTGACAGCCTCTTGGCTTGTCTTGTACGATTGTGATTTGTTGCTGCTACCACATGATGTACACACAAGTATGATTGCAAAAACGGCAGATGCTGCTGTGATGCGTTTAGAAAAGTTGAAATAAACAGATTTCATACTTGGCTTATGAGCTGTATGACTTGTTCCTTTTCGTACTTGAAAGTGGTGTATATTCATTTGCATGATGCTTTATTTTTCTTGTAAATTGGAATAAACGCTGCAAAGATAAGCATACATAGTTGTATTTCAAGTCATTTTCACTAAACTTTAAGCATATTTCTATATCATACTTGCAAGTATTATTTACGTTGAAAACAAGTGAAGGAAAATCGGGAGATACAAGTGCGATTTTGATAATTTACTTGCAAGTATGATTGAAGTACGGAGAAAACAAGTACCTTTGCATTTGTTTTCCAAAACTAATAGAAAAGAATGGCAAAAGTAGGTTATATATATTGTACATCGCATGATGATAGCTTAGCCGAAGTCAAGGCTTGGATGTCTGATTATGGATGTGTACAGATTGTCGAGGAAGAAACGGCACAGGAGAAGCTGCGCCCGCAATGGAAGCAGCTGTTGGCAAATCTGGATAGAGGAGACGAGTTGGTTGTCTCTAAGTTCAGCAATGCAGTACAAGGGCTACGTGAACTATCCACTTTGTTCGAGTATTGCCGTGTCAAGGTTATTCGTTTGATTTCGATAAGAGACCGAATTGATACAGCGGATAAACTTTTCCCAAACACAAGTACCATGCAAATAATACAAATGTTTGGTGCTTTACCAGAAGAGGTGATGGTGTTGCGTCGTGCCGAAGCTCATGTACAGTATTTGCAGCAACATATGAAACCCTCAAAGTTCAAAACGCTTACCGCCAAGGAGAAAGCGGAACGTGAGAATATGATTGTAAGCATGTATAACAATGGGCATACGCTTGATGACATATATTCGGTATGCGGCTTTAAGAGTAGAAGCTCCATATTCCGCATACTCAACAAGTATGGGGTGAAGCTCAATCGTGGTAATTTCAGCGGACCGCTCGGAAAGCGCAAACCAAAGGATGCCGATGTAAAAGGAAACAATAACGATAACGAAAAGCAAAACTGATAATGAATGTAGAAGAAGTAAGAGAATATTGCCTGTCATTGCCAGACACAGAGGAAGCCATGCCATACGGTGAGGACTGGGTGGTATTCCGTATAGGTGGGAAGATATATCTGCATATATGGCTAAAAGCACCCATTCCGACCATAGCAGTAAAGCTGCTGCCAGAACGTGGCGAGGAGTTGCGTGAGGAATACAATGCGTTTTCCCCGGCATATCATCTGTGCAAAAAGCATTGGAATGACATTTTTATTGATGGGACTTTCCCAAATAACATGATTGAGGAATGGATAAAAGAGTCATACGACTTGGTGAAAAGCATGTTGCCTAAAAGAGTACAAGAGTGTGATTGTACCGACTGCCAATAAGTAAAGATTATGCGTCTAACTTATGATTATTAACGTAAATAATTCTTTATTCTCAATAATTATTAGTACCTTTGGTAAGTATTTCAACACGTTCAACCAGTAACAAATTACGATTATGGGAGATATTCTAATCATGATTGTAGTCTTCTATGTTGGTAGAGTCGTCCTTCGTGCATTGTGGGGCGGTTTCAAGGCATCTGACTACAGACGAGACCGCTGAAAAAGGCAAGACAACAACCAAAGCCCTGGTTGTTGTGTTAGAAGTGTGGATGTCCACGTATGTGTGGACGATGTAAGCACCATCATAATGATGGAAAGAAAAAAGGCTCCCCATCTCCCGACGAAGAACCTTCCGATGAACTTATGAACTAAAACAGATTTATAATATCCATTCCCAATGACTTTGCCTTTCGGTAAGTGTAGAACGTACCGCCTTTCGGTTTGCCATCGAAAAATACCACTAATCCGCATGAATGGGAAAGCATATAGTCATTGCGTCTGAGCAAGCAGCCGTTGTAATATGCTTGGCTCAACAGAATGATATCATCACATCTGGTGAGTATGGCTTTGTATCTTGTCTGTTCGTTATAACTCCACCTTGCGGACTGCCCCTTGAACGGAACAACCGCAATGAGTTTCAGTTGTGGCTGCTCTGATTTCAGCGACAGCACCACTTCCGCTGCAAGCATATCGAAGCCAAGTGCCATGCCGCAGAAATAATTTCTGATGCCCATAGTATAAAGCAATCTTATCTTTCCCCTCAGTTTCTTTTTCATTTCTTCCTTTCTATGTTCGGGAACGGAGCGGTGTCCCGAAAACGCCACTGAGTTGGTTTTATTGAAATTTGTCTTTTCCATATTATCTGTTGTATTTGTAGTGAGTTCTGCCCAAGAACAATCCGCCCAACACGTTGCCACCGAATGTTTCCAACTGATTGGCGAAAAGTGCATAGCTTGCGCCGGTCGTTACCACATCATCAAAGACATAAATGTCCTTACCTTTGAAAAAATCTTCGTCAAACTCTATCACTTGTGTTTTGACGAGCGTTTTTTCTTTATCCTTTCTGTGTTCATGCACTGCGAGGCGTTCACCCGAAACGGAAACATGAGCATAGCCATTAAGGATGCCACACAACTCACTTACCCGATTGCAAAAAGCCTTGTAACGGCTCTCGTTCTTATCTTGCGTGCTTGCAGGGACGCACACAAACACAATGTCTTTAATCTTCTCACCGCATATCTTGATAAGGTGTGTAGCCGTCATTTGTGCCACTTTCTCAAATGCGTTGTCACGTGCATCCTTGAAAGCCCATATCAGTTGGCGTGCTTCCACTGCATCCTCACCAACGTTGCGAACCCTTACGGGAAAATACTTCAAGAAGAAATCCATCCTCTTGCTAAGTTGTTTTTTGATACTCTCGTCTATTACCTTTGCCATAGTCTTGGAATTTTTTATTTCCCTCTTTTCGGAGCCTTTCGGCTTGTCCGAGGGATATCTTTCCGCCATGCAAAGGAGTTGGAAAGCATTAAGACAAATCGGAAGAGAAAAATACACTCTATATGGCACATACAGAGGAAGATTTTTCGGAAGCATCCATAGATGCCCGATTTGACGTATGCCTGACAACTTGTACCTTTGCGGTAAATATCCGAAGTGGCAAAGCTGACAGGAAACCAATATGGCTATAACAGGGGTATATTACAGTAAAAAGAAAAAGGATGATGAAGAATATAAAAGAGAAAAGGGCGGGTGTGAAACTGCGCTACTGCCAGCAAGCTTCTCGATGCACTGTTTGTGGTTTGTTGGCGACATGAAAACGGCATATGCCGCTTCACGTTGTCAACAAACCACAATCTGTGCATGCTTGCCTTTGGAAGAGTGGCTGATAAGCCTTTCTGACAAACAGTATGTGCGGTTTCGCTTATGGTGTGGGACGTAGTTGTATGAATATCGGCTTACGGTTTATCCGTATATAAAAGATAGGACAGCTGGAAATATGCGGTATATGCATTAAGGAAACTCTCTTGACGTTTACGGCAAGTGTGTTTCCGCATATACCTTTGGCGCAATGGTCTTGCCTTTAGTAGCATCCGTTGTGGATGCCACGGAAGCCAAGACTGTTGGGACAAAATATTTCTGACTGATTATAAAAGGAGGTACATGGTATGTACAAGAGGAGAAGGATTTGATAAAAGTGGAATATGCAAACATGAGAAAAGACAAAGCGGTCGAAACCGCCTTGTCTGTAGATCAGAAAGAAGACTATTTCTTCTTTGTTTTAGTGGTAGGCTGCTCAGTGCTTTCTGCACCAGGTTCCTCTTTTTCCAAAGCTGGATAGAACTTGTTGGCGATGAAAACGATGCGATTGTGCTTGGTACCTTGCTGATCAATCCATTCATCAGGCTTGAAGTAACCCTCAACTGTCAAAAGAGTTCCCTTGGTCAGTTGGTCAAAAGACTCGGTGTGCTCGTTCTTGCGCCATGCCTCCATGCTGATGAAAGCCGATACACGGTTGGTTTCCTCTCCGTTTTTCTCCTGACGGCTTACTGCCAATGAGAAGCGGGCTACGCTTGCTGTGGTGAACTGGCGGATTTCCGCATTGTTGCCTACAAAACCTGTTACTGTGAAGTTGTTCTCGATCTTTTTCATTTTGAATTTGCTTTTGAAGTTAAACTTAATTTTTACATGCAACCCAAAGCTGGGATGTGGCACATGAGGAAAGCACCATGAAAATCGGCTATAATACTCGTTTTCTGTTGGCGGTTAGGAGAAAAAGGAAGATTATCGACTATTTTATTGGTCACAGCGAAGCGACCTCACAAGATAATGGCAGTTATCGCAGCATCACGCTAAATTTGCACTGAAAAAATGAGTGGCTTCGGAAGAACAAATTCAGAAAAGGCGCATGATCAACAAGTAACGGAATGTAGGCTTGCGGAAAACGTACACCACGGAGCGTAAAGCAGTTAACAAAGCAGCCGTATCTGGAGAGTGGAGAGAACCATTACAGATGCTTATCATCTACATGAGCCATGACGGAGAATACATTGGGGCTAACATGAAAAAGGGGATACTCCAGTTGAGACGTACAAGTACAATAATGAATAGACGTAAGCATTGACATTGCACATCAAGCAAGTATGATTCACAAAACAAGTAGCGTCGTGGATAAGTGGAGTTGCAATAAGCTGCAGCCGCATTAAAAAGAGAAGAATGTCATTCAGAAGTATAAGACGGTTTTGTACGCTTTTGCGTTTGGCTAATGGGTTGACAGATATGAGTATAAAAGGAAGAGGCGACGCTGACAAACGTTGCCCGAATTTCTTTGGATAAAAAAGGCTATTGCTTTGGATAATAAGACCTGCCCACAGAATGTGAGCAGGCTACTCATTTAGATTTTATTCGTATATCAATACGTCACTCCGATACTCGGTCAGCTCCTTGCCGTTATTCAGCCTGACAATTACCTCATGTCCGTAATCAGCAACAACCGTACCCTCTGAATGTCCTCGATACGGATAAACTAAGGTGCAATAGCAACCTACAATTCCGTCCAAATCATCATAATCAATCATATTTTGTTCCTCCTATAATATTATTCAAACTCAAACTTATTGATAAAGAATAATGTATTGTCGTCTTTGTACTCGTACTGGGCAATGTATTCCAGCATTTCTTCATCAGAGCGTTCGCCACGATTGATGCAGGTTTTCTCGCACCATACCTCTATTGCATCAGCCACGGTGTCAAAAGGTTCTTCATTCATTGCTTCACACGGTTCTCCGTACGCACTCACGCAACATTCTTCGGGAAAATGCTCACCCTCGTCGTGAACATAGAAAATGCCACAGCCACATTCAATTTCCCGATAGCTGATAGACAACGCTCCGTCAAACTTCTCGTTCAGCGCATCGAAGAAGTCGTTGCAAGCAGCCCAAGCCGTTTCCGTGTCAAACGACAGCAAAGCATAGTCACTATATTCTTCATATTCCGCCCAATAGATTTCACCACGAACGGAAAAGCCTTTTGCCTTGTAGTCGATGCCGTAATGGTTCGCCAAATCACCGAGCCAGATATTCTTTTCGTTTACGTTCATTTCTTGAAGCGTGTTCCACAGGTCGGCAACGGCTTTCTTCTCACCTGTGATTTTGTACTGTGTGTCACATAAGTTTGCCATAATCATTTGTTTTTAAGTTTTGTTACTTCCCTCTTATAGCTACAGCTACTTGGGGATTTGATAAAAATTTGTTGCCTCAAAAGGTCTCATGTACCTGCATGCAAGGTTTCATGGTAAAATACAACCTCAGTGTCAACCGAGGTGGAGATTTTTCCGATGAACCGCAAGGCGCAGACCTTGCAAGGCAGAAGACATGAGAAGTACCTTTGCAACACAATTATTATCTACAAGTCCCCAAGTATGCAGCGAAAAGAAAGGTGGTTGGTGTAAAGATGGAATATCAACCGTACACCAGAACGATTGCAGCCAAAAGAGAAAGGTACGCACAAGCATTATGCGCAGCTTTTTCTTTTGGCTGTAACCCTACAAATGGCAATATGGTTTATATGGAATAGTTCACTTTACGTGGTTAGTCTTATATATAGGCTAAACCGAAGTAAAGTATATATGTGAAGTGATTTTTGTAAATGAGGGGATAAGGGTGTAAAATGGGATGATTGCAGCGAAAAGAGAAAGGTACGCACAAGCATTATGCGCATATTCTCTTTTGGCTGCAACTCAACAAATGGCAGTATGGTTTATGTGGAATAGTTCACTTTACGGGTTAGCCTTTATATATAGGCTAAACCAAAGTAAAGTATATATATGAAGTGATTTTTGTAAATGTGGAGATGGTGGTGTATGATTGGGTGATTGCAGTGAAAAGGAAATGGTGTACCGAAGCATTATGCGCACCTCCTCTTTTGGCTGCAACTCAACAAATGGCAGTATGGTTTATGTGGAATAGTTCACTTTACGGGTTAGCCTTTATATATAGGCTAAACCAAAGTAAAGTATATATGGAGTATTTTTTGTACCTTTGCAGATGTGGGGCAGTATGGATATGCTATGACATTGCTATTACTGAAAGCCAAGCGAGCATTCTTGTGTACCTTTCTCTTTTGGTCAGCAGTGATAACGCCAGTGATTCTGTAGTCGGCAAATCATTAGGTATTGTTTGAGGGAAAATACAGTTCGATAAACTGATAGAATTTTCAGTAAAACCACAAAATGAAACCAACAGAAACGAAAGAAACAATAAGAAACAAGGAAAATTCGAAAATGTTGTTTTTTTGATATTTTGTTTCTGTTTTGTTTCTCGTTGTTTATTAAATGTGTTATGCGTGTTGGTTATCAGATAGTTACTGCTTTATATTGAAATATTGCCAAAAAGTTTGTATTCTCAACGATTATTTGTATTTTTGCAGCGTTAGTTCCAGCCGAGCCTCTTTACAATGCTTAAATAGGTTGGGCTTTTTTGTTTATAAGCTATGACAAAGAGAAATTTTGGAAAAGATTACAAGACTCCACGAGAACTTGTAACCTTATTGGAAAATCGTGGATTGATAATCAATGATAGGCAAAAGGCTCAATTGTATTTGGAGAGCATTGGCTATTATCGATTGTCTGCGTATATGCATCCTTTGTTGAAGACTCCAAAGATTCTTCATCTGTATAAGGAAGGTGCTACATTTAACAAAGTGATGATGCTTTATCGCTTTGACAAAAAGTTGCGCTTACTCCTTTTTAACGAGATTGAGAAGATCGAAATTGCTTTAAGAGAAGCCGTAATGAATATGACGGCTGAACGGACTGGTGATATATATTGGCTTACCAATTCAGCACATTTTCGTGATCAGTCCATTTTCGTCAATAGTATGGCAATGTTGTCGAAGGAGTATGAACGTTCTACTGAAGACTTTATAGAACACTTCAAAAGAACATATACAGAACCTTTTCCACCAGCATGGATTCTTGGTGAACTTCTCCCAATGGGTAGCGTGAATATGTACTACAGGAACTTGAAAGATAAAGGACTCAAAAAGCAGATCGCCAAGCGTTTCTGCCTTCATGCTCCAGTGTTTGAGTCTTGGCTTTCTGTGCTTACGCTTACTCGCAACGCTTGTTGTCATCACGCTCGTGTTTGAAACAAAGTCAACAAGATTATTCCAAATGATATGAGAGGCATGACTCGTCCTTGGATTACTATTCCTGCGGACAAGCGAAGAATCTATTATAATATGTGCATCATCAAGTATTTCCTTGACATCATCTCTCCCAACAATGACATGCTTGACAAAATGCACAATTTGTTCAGCAAGTTTCCAGAGATAGACCTGGCTGCTCTTGGATTCCCTGTTGGTTGGGAACAAGAACCGCTATGGATACAGGCAAACAACTAAATGCAAATGAGCTTATTGCCAAGCTTCAAGAATTAGAGAAAGAAAATGCCAGGTTAAGAAAAATTCTTGATGTGCATGGAATACCATACATTGTAACCGAGCCTAATGTCACAACGAAAGAAAGCCTACAAGCCATATTCCATACAGATTCAAAGCTGAGTCTACAGGAAAAGGTTGCGCTATTTCGTAGTGTTTTTCAAGGTCGTGATGATGTCTTTGCCAAGCGTTGGTACAGTAGTACGACTCAAAACTCAGGCTACCAACCTGTATGCACGAGGGAGTGGAATCGTGAATTTTGCGACAAGCGAAAGTACAAAT
>ERZ791628.71-NODE-71-length-49698-cov-5.26691_pt1 | contig 49698 bp, 44 predicted proteins | sample MGYA00510265_ERZ791628 | MGnify/ENA primary metagenome ERZ791628 (study PRJEB30046, sample SAMN00715184) | human gut metagenome | study: EMG produced TPA metagenomics assembly of the A metagenome-wide association study of gut microbiota in type 2... | reverse complement strand
TACTTTTTCCTCCCCCCCTTTGAAACCGCCGATATTATATGTGTCAGCCACCTTGCCCTTATGGAAGATAAGGTCGATAGCGCGAGCGTGGTCTTCTACGTACAACCAGTCGCGTACGTTCAGACCCTCGCCGTATACCGGCAGCGGCTTGCGATGACGGATGTTGTTGATGAAGAGCGGGATGAGCTTCTCCGGGAACTGGTACGGACCATAGTTGTTGGAGCAGTTGGTCACGATAGTCGGCATGCCGTATGTGTCGTGGAAAGCGCGTACAAAGTGGTCGCTGCTTGCCTTTGCGGCAGAGTAGGGCGAGTGGGGGTTATACTTGGTTGTCTCAAGGAAGAACTCTGTGCCGTAAGCATGGTGATGAGCAGAAGATGCTTTTGTTGTGAACGGCGACTCAATACCTTCCGGGTTTGTAAGTTCGAGCGCACCATAAACCTCATCTGTAGAGATGTGATAGAAGCGCTTGCCCTCGTACTTCTCTGGAAGGCTCTCCCAATATATCTTCGCAGCCTGAAGCAACGACAATGTGCCCATCACATTGGTGCGTGCGAAGGTGAACGGATCCTTAATAGAGCGGTCTACGTGGCTCTCTGCAGCAAGGTGGATAATGCCGTCAACCTTGTGCTTCTTCATGAGTTCGAGAACCATCTCGAAGTCGCAGATGTCGCCCTTAACGAATGTGTAATTCTCCTTGTCCTCGATATCCTTCAGGTTGGCAAGATTGCCAGCATATGTAAGTTTGTCAAGGTTTATTATGTTATACTCTGGATACTTGTTGACAAAAAGTCGAACAACATGTGAACCGATAAACCCGGCACCACCAGTGATAATGATATTCTTCATATTATTTACTAATTTAGTGTGTGATATGCTTATTTGTTGTTTGCTTCTGCAAGCTGCTTGATGCACACTTTCAGTGAATCGGTCCAGTAGGGAACCTTTACACCGAATGTAGCTTTGAGTTTCGACTTGTCGAGCACAGAGAAGTGCGGACGTTTTACCGGACTCGGGAACTCCTCGCTGTAGCAAGGCTGGATGTCGCAAGTGTTGCCAGAAAGTTCGCATATAACCTTCGCAAAGTCGAACCATGAGCATACGCCTTCGTTAGAGAAGTGGTAGATGCCTGTCTTGTCAAGTTGTTTTGTTTCGATTATATGTGAGATAACGTCTGCAAGATCGCCCGCAAATGTCGGGGTGCCTACCTGGTCGAATACGACCTTGAGTGAGTCTTTTGTAGAGGTGAGCATCTGCATCGTCTTTACGAAGTTCTTGCCCCACTGCGAGTAGAGCCACGCAGTGCGTATAATGATATGTTTGCATCCGGTTGCTGCAATTGCCTTCTCGCCTGCGAGTTTTGTCTTGCCATAAACGCCGAGCGGATTTGTCTCCCAATCCTCACGGCACGGCACATTACGATCGCCTTGGAATACATAGTCGGTGCTCACGTGTATAAGCGTGCCGTCTACTTCCTTCATGGCTGTAGCAAGATTGCCCGCAGCCGTATTGTTAAGCAGATTGGCAAAGTCGTAGTCGCTTTCGGCTTTGTCTACGTTGGTATAGGCTGCACAGTTGACAATAACGCTTACGCTGCGTTCCTTTACCATCGCACGGATGGCGTCAAGATTGGTGATGTCGAGTTGCTCGTAGCCATCTGCTACATCTGTGAAGATATAATGATGATTGCTACCAAGTGCCACACGCTGCATTTCGTGTCCGAGCTGACCGTTGGCACCAGTTACTAATATGTTCATAGTTATAGATATTTAAAAAGTAAACGGAGAATCGAAGTCTTTCAACAGTGCATGCTTAGTGTCTTTCTCGCTCAAGATAGCCTTGTCGATAGGTATGCGCCAGTCGATGCCTAACGATTCATCGAGAATAGATATTCCGCCATCGGCTTCCGGATGGTAGAAGTTGTCGCATTTATACTGGAATACGGCTGTCTCACTCAATACTGCGAAGCCGTGCGCAAAACCTTTGGGTATAAAGAACTGACGATGGTTGTCTTCTGTCAGTTCTATAGCCACATGTTTACCATATGTCGGCGAACCTTTTCTAATGTCTACAGCAACATCAAGAACAGCACCTTTAACGCATCTTACGAGTTTGCTCTGTGTGTAAGGCGGACGTTGGAAGTGAAGACCACGCATTACGCCATATGACGACATACTTTCGTTGTCCTGGCAGAACTCTATGTGTCCTATCTTCTCGTCAAATTCTCGCTGTGAAAAACTCTCAAAGAAATATCCTCGAGCATCTTTGAAAATACGTGGCTCAATAATAACCACTCCTTCAATATCGGTTTTAATTACTTCCATATCAGTGTTATTGTTTTTGCAAAGGTACATATTTTTTTATTTATGGCGTGGCTTATCATCATAAATTGCTTACTAAAAAAGGTAAAAGCCTATTAATGTGTGGTAAAGATGCTTGGGAAATTTCTCTATTAGAAATATAAATGGTAATTTCGCTTCAATCTATTCAAGTCCTGAAAACGAATTTTATTTATGAAAAAGATACTTTTTACTCTGTTTTTAGTGTTTTCGACATTGCACATGTCGGCTTATGATTTCCTTCGCCCCGTGAAAGATTCTATTCCCAATGGATATAATTTTTGGGTTTACACCCCTGTCGATTATTTCTATACACAGGAGCAAACTCCAGTAATCATATTCTTACATGGAGCAAGTCTCTGTGGTCGTAATCTTGACAGGGTACGTCGTTATGGTCCGCTCGATGCAATAGTGAAAGGTCGCGATATCGATGCGCTTACAATTGTGCCACAAAACCCTGGTGGTGCATGGAACCCGAAAAAGGTTATGGACGTGTTCGACTGGGTGAAACGCAACTATCCGTGTGACACAACCCGTGTATATGTACTTGGTATGAGTCTTGGTGGTTATGGCACAATGGATGTTTGTGGCACTTATCCGGATCGCATTGCTGCCGGAATGGCATTATGTGGTGGCACAACATTAAAAGATGTCAGCGGATTGGGGGAACTGCCTTTTTGGATAATACATGGTACAGCTGACCGTGCCGTACCCGTGAAGCAATCGAAGGTCGTCGTAGAAAAGCTAAAGAATAGTGGCAACGACACTCGTCTGCTTTACGATTGGTGGCAGGGAGCAAACCATGGAGCACCTGCACGTCTGTTCTATCTGCGAAAGACTTATGAATGGCTATTCTCGCATAGTCTGCTTGACAGAGAACGCCCGGTAAATAGAGACATAAGCATTCGTTACGAAGACTTACGAAGAGTATACAATGACATAAAGCGAGGTGCAAACAATCTTGAAGTGATTGATGGACCAAGTGTTATAAAGTCTGATGGTTCAGAGTATTAAAGTCGATAGTGATATTAAATATAATAGGAGATTATAGCTGATACTATAATCTCCTATTATATTTTACATTATGCCATCTTCGCGAAGCTTTAGCTGCCACTTCCATGCTGAAGCGAGCACTTCGTTGAGGTTTGATTCTGCCTTCCAGCCCAATACCTTGTTTGCTTTTGAACAGTCGCCCCAAATCTTCTCGATATCACCTTCGCGACGTGGACCGTACTTCCAGTTCAGCTTCACGCCAGTAGCCTTCTCAAATGTCTCTACGATTTCGAGTGTTGAGTTGCCATTGCCTGTGCCGATGTTGAAGTATTCGATTGGTTCAGTCTCCTTATCAAGCACACGAGCCATAGCTGCAACGTGAGCCTTAGCGAGATCTACTACATAAATATAGTCGCGAATGCAAGTGCCGTCAGGAGTATTATAATCGTTGCCAAATATAGTAAGTTCCTTACGGATACCGATAGCTGTCTGAGTTACGAAAGGAATCAGGTTGTTTGGAACACCATTTGGCAATTCGCCGATTTCTGCTGATGGGTGAGCACCTATCGGGTTGAAGTATCTGAGAATGATGCTCTTGATAGCCGCACCACTATGGATATAGTCAGCAATAATCTGCTCGTTTATTTCTTTTGTATTGCCATAAGGCGATGTAGCCTTCTGGTGAGGCGCATCCTCAGTAACGGGAAGGTTCTCAGGCTTCGGCTGACCATATACAGTACAGCTTGAAGAGAAGATGATGCCCTTCACGTTGTGTTTGGGCATAAGTTCGAGTAGATTAACGAGCGACACGATATTGTTGCGATAGTATAGCAAAGGTTTCTGTACGCTTTCACCAACAGCCTTAGAAGCAGCGAAGTGGATGATACCTTGGATGTCCGGATATTTCTCGAATACAGCTTCTGTAGCCGCCTTGTCGCGAAGGTCTACCTGCTCGAATGCAGGGCGAACGCCAGTTATCTTCTCGATGCCGTCAAGAACCTCAATCTTTGAATTGGAGAGGTCGTCAACAATTACTACTTTGTAACCTGCTTCAATGAGCTCTACTGTTGTATGCGAACCGATAAAGCCAGTACCGCCAGTTACCAAAATTGTTTGTTTCATAATACTAAGATAAGTTTTATAGTCTATTAATTATAATATTCGTATAAAAACATGTAAAACACTTTATATTACTACAAAATTAATATTATAATTCGTAATGGCAAATAAAACACAGATATTTTTCTGTAATTTGTTTGCGTTGTTAATAAAAAGGTGTATATTTGCAGATGATTGAATGCACATCGTAAAGTGAAACTAACTTCATTTAATTCCAACTGCATTATCAATGAATAATAATCTAAACAAAAGCGAAATGGAAAAAGCAACCGAACAAACAACACAGCAAATTGAACGCTTTCTAAAAAAGATTGCGCAGAAATTCCCTCCACGTGAAGATACTTCAATCGTGACAGATATTCATGTACGTGTCTCTCAAGGTAGCGGAGAAATGTTGGCGTTTGACGATGATGATAATGAAGTGACACGTTGTGTCGTAGAACAATGGATAAACAATAACGACGAGGACTTTTATAATGGCGTAGAGCAGACCCTCATATCTACATTCTCAGCATTGTCTACCATCGCTGATAGTTTGGGCATACTTAAGCCCTATAGCTTTGTTCTTGAGAATGACGACAAAGACACTATAGCAGAGTTATACATCGCTGACGATGATACTGTGATTATTGGAAAGGATCTTATGGAAGGACTCGACTCCGACTTGAATTTATTCTTAGAAAAGCTTTTAGGATAAATGATAGGACGAATACATTCTTTTGAGTCGTTTGGTACTGTGGATGGGCCAGGTGTGCGTTTCGTTTCTTTCATGCAGGGATGCCCTTTAAGATGTTTGTACTGTCACAACCCCGACACATGGGATATTAAGAGAAAGTGTCAGTACGAGATGACACCAGAGCAATTGAGAGACGAAGCTTTGAAGTATCGTTCATTCATAAAGAGTGGCGGTATCACTGTGTCTGGTGGTGAGCCACTTATGCAAGCTGAGTTTGTGGCAGAATATTTCCGACTATGTCATGAAGAAGGATTGCACACCGCGTTAGATACAAGCGGTGCGATAATTACAGATAAGGTTCTGAACGTGTTAGACAATACCGATCTCGTATTATTGGATATAAAGACAATGGATGCAGAACTCTATCCACGTCTCACAGGTGTGAACCAGAATAATAACCTTGCCTTCCTGGATATTCTCGAAGAGCGAGGCATCAATACTTGGATTCGACATGTGGTTGTGCCCGAAATCACAGACAACGACAAGTGGTTGCATAAACTTGGTAATCATGTGGCGCATTATAATTGTGTAGAAAAGATAGAGATTTTACCTTACCATACATTAGGCACATATAAATACGAAAAGCTTGGCGAGAAATACAAGTTGATGGACACGCCTGCGTTGTCGGCTCAGAGAGCTAACGAGATACGCAACATGATGTCGCAATATAAGCCATGTCAATAGTATAAACTTCTAACCTATGGAGAAAACATTCGTTATAGACTCCATTTTGTCAATTTGCAAAAGTATCGGCTTTCCATTCACAACAAAGGTGAAGACTGATAAATGGAAGGCTGATGTCGTAGTGGATTGTGCTACTTACAAAATAGCTTTCAATGTGTGCAACTTACCACGTAATGTTGAAGATGTATACTTAGCAATGCGTCAAGAACGAGTGTGTGGTTGTTGGATGCTATTGCCTTCGTTTAGAAAGATTGTGTTAAGCAAACTTCCTTGTTTTTACATTCAAGATATTCGTGGCGAAGTAAATGTTCTTCTTCACAAGATCAGAGAAGAAGAATATTCGCTTCCGCTCGACGACTTTATTCACTCTATGATTTTAGGCAACATACGTTATACAGAGACAATGAAAGTGAAGTATGTTGAAGTGTGTTTTTATCAGAAGATATGTTGGAAGTGCCATGAAAAGAATCATATATACCTTATTAATAAGTTGATTTCTACAGAAGGTATTGAGATTGAAAGCGGAATAGATAGTTTTTATCCAGAAATAGTTAATGGCGTAAAGCAATATCTTGATGTTAATTCGGGCCTAAATATAAAAATGGGGGAGATAAAACCACGTTATAGTAAGTTCCATCATGGTGCTTATATGTCCTTCGGTTGTGCATATTGTGACAGTCTGTTTGGTAGCACTTACATACAAGATGCCTATGATAATCTTGTCTTTTGCGTTAAGACGCTGCCAAAAGCACGAATATTAATCAGTAGAGACCTCGTTGTGCCAGCAAATCGTTGGTATAAAAGAGGCTAAAAGGCTTAAAAATGTTATCGTGCGGCGAACGCAATCTGAATAGACGGCGTCCGCGATCCGATCAGATTGCGTTCGCCATCCGTTCAGATGCCGTCCGCCATCCGCTTTGGTTTTGCTTAAAAACAAAATCCGCGTCGACTGATACGAACATTCGTACCAATCGACGCAGATTACTTATACAATGTTGTTATGCCCAAAAGCATAACCTTTTAGGAAAGCAAGTCGTGAACCGATTCTACCAAACCTGCGTATCTGATAATCAATGTCAAGCAAAGCGCATAGAAACCAGCCAACGCATCGTCGAGCATACACCCCCAGCCTCCGTGTATATGTCGGTCTACCCAACGGCAACCAAGCGGCTTGGTGATGTCGATGATACGGAAGAGGACAAATCCAATTGTAGCAAGCGATATTGCTACATATGACGGACCGTCAACGAACAAGGCTGCAAGCGTAGCCACCCATGTGCCGAAATACTCGTCTATAATAACGGTGCGAGGGTCTTCACCCCAATACCGTTCCATCACATTATCTGTCCATACACCTACAAGGAGTGTTGTCAGAACCAGCAGCACTGTGGCAACTGCAAGCCATATGGGTGAGAGGGTGAAGTAGAGTGCTATCCAGATAAGTAACGCAACGAAACCTCCAAGTGTTCCTGGACCCCAAGGCCAGAAACCAACACCGAATCCGGTTGATATAACGACGTGCAACCAAGGTGCCTCGCCAAGTTGATGATTGTTATTATTGCTCATTTTCTATTCCAAATTATTTTGTTTCAGAGGATAAGTCTTTAAAAGTGACCTTTAGTTTGTCGCCCTCATCAACATCTATTGTAATGGTGCTGCTTAGCTTTTTCTCGTCGTCGAGCAGCAGTTCGCATAGTACATCCTCGATGTATGTTTGTATGGCGCGTTTCAGTGGGCGTGCTCCATACTGCGGACTATAGCCCTTCTGTGCGAGCATCTCCTTGGCTTCTTCACTAATCTCAACCGCATAGCCCATATCGTTTATACGTTTGAACAAACGCGACAACTCGATATCTACAATCTTACGTATTGCAGTATTGTCAAGTTGGTCGAACGTGATTATCTCGTCGAGACGGTTGAGGAATTCTGGAGCAAACTGATGTGACAGACTTTTCTGTATGACAGAGCGTGCATGTTCCTTTGCTTTCTCGCTTGAAGAACTTATCAGTGAGGCATTGAAACCTATGCCATTTCCGAAGTCAACCAACTGGCGTGTACCCGTGTTGGATGTCATAATAATAATTGTATTGCGGAAGTCGACCATTCTGCCATTACCATCGGTCATACGTCCTTCGTCCAACACCTGCAGCAGGAGGTTGAACACGTCGCCGTGCGCTTTTTCCACCTCGTCAAGCAACACAATAGAGTAGGGGTGACGGCGCACTTTCTCCGTTAGCTGTCCACCTTCACCGTAACCAACGTATCCCGGAGGTGCTCCAACGAGTCGTGAGGTGTTGAACTTCTCGGAGTATTCGCTCATATCTATACGTATGAGGGCATCCTTTGTACCAAACATCAATTCTGCCAGTGTCTGTGCCAGATAGGTCTTGCCGACACCCGTAGAGCCGAGGAACATGAACACTCCGATAGGGCGATTTGGATCCTTCAAGCCAAGTCGGTTGCGCTGTATGCTACGAACGATTTTGCCGATGGCATCGTCTTGAGCCACAACAACAGATTTTAGTCTGTTGCCAAGGTTCTTTAGTACACAACCTTCCGATTCGGATATGCGCTGTACAGGTATGCCCGACATTATTGATACAACATTAGCTACATCAGCCTCAGTGATTGTCTCACGATGTCCGTCGTCAGAAGCCACCCACTTGTCGTTGAGTTCTTTCAGTTCGCCTTCAAGTTGTGTCTCACGGTCGCGATAGGTGGCTGCAAGTTCAAAGTTCTGGTCGCCTGCTGCTGCAATCTTCAACTGATGTATGTTGGACAGTTCTTTTTCCTTTTCTATGATTGAAGGTGGTATCTCGGCATGTTGCAAATGTACTTTTGCTCCGACCTCGTCCATTGCATCAATGGCCTTATCGGGGAATGCACGCTCAGAAACATATCTGCTTGTAAGTTTTACACATGCCTCCAGTGCTTCGTCGGTATAACGAACATGGTGGTAGTCTTCATAGCGCTCCTTTATATTCTTCAGAATGTCAAGCGTTTCTGTTTCTGTGGATGGTTCTATCATGACACGCTGGAAACGGCGCTCAAGTGCTCCGTCTTTCTCTATAGAGTTGCGATACTCATCAAGAGTTGTTGCACCGATGCACTGAACCAATCCACGGGCAAGTGCAGGCTTCATTATATTGGCAGCATCCATTGAGCCTGGTGTACTACCAGCACCTATTATGGTATGTATCTCGTCAATGAATACGATTATGTCTGGGTTCTGCTCCAACTCATGCAAGAGGGCTTGGATGCGCTCCTCAAACTGACCACGATATTTAGTACCAGCAACTATCGCGGTCATATCAAGCCTAAAAATGCGCTTGTTGAACAACAGAGGCGAAGTGCGACGGCGAGCGATAAGCTGCGCAAGTCCTTCAGCAATAGCACTCTTGCCTACGCCTGGTTCGCCGATAAGAATAGGGTTGTTTTTCTTTCGGCGACACAGAATTTCGGTGACACGTTGTATCTCCTTGTCGCGTCCGATGACAAGGTCAAGTTTACCTTGTGCTGCTGCAAGGGTAAGGTCGGTGGAGAACTTGTCAAGTACGGGTGTCTTGTCTGTTCCGCCACCCATCGGTTTGCTTGTAGTATCAGAAGTGGAATTTTTACTCTTCCCGTTATTACGAGAAGCAAAATTGTCCTGCGACATTAAGTTGTCATCATCTTCGGACAATCCAACGCCATTCTTTATGTTTGAATTTGTTTGCATAAGAAAATTCATAGCTTTCTCGTAAGTTAAACCATTCTCTAAAAGTACATTCTTTGCACCACTTGCCATTTTGTCATGCAAAATAGCAAGAATTATGTGCTCCACGTCTACCTCCTTTGAATGTTGAAGTCGAGCTTCAAGTATTGATAGTTTGAGAATATTATTAGCATGTTCATCGAGTGAGATGCTACCATTGTTTGACTCTGCCATTGTTGTGTTGTCAGTCTGAGCATTCTGCTCAAGTTGCAATTTTACTTTTTCAACATCAATATTAGCACCCATGAGAAGTGCTTTCAATGGGCTATGTTTGTCTCTCAACATACCAAGCACAATATGTTCGGGACGTATTACGCCAGAAGATAGCCTTATTGCTTCCTCTCTGCTGAAAGATAGGTTTTCAGAAACTCTTAGTGAAAACGAATTTGTCATTTATATTATCCTTGATAAATTATGTTCATTAATATTACTTTATGCCTTATATGTAGGCAATATTGTATATGCAAAATACATGCCATTAATTATCGGTACTGCGTTCTAACTCTCGTTCTACATATTTTAATCGGTCTGTATCATTATAACGACGGAAGTAAGCCAAGGCTTCAACAAAATACTCTTGAGCGATTTCGATGTCGCCTAAGCATCTATAGCAAATGCCTATACGAAAAAGCGAATCGCCTTTCTCGTTGTTGTAACAAAGCAATGTGTGCTTCTCATAAAATGGAACTGCGTCGATGTATTTGTTCAGGCGAAAATAGCTATCAGCGACACTATAATAATATACAGCCAATTCGTGCGGGGCAAAGGCTTTGAGCTTATGAAGAATAGGTTCTAAAGCCTCTATAGCACGTTCGTATTCGCCATCATAATAACAACATACTCCCATGTATGCTTGAAAGCGAGGGTTAAGCTTGTATTTCTTATCAAGTTTAGAGAACCATATCAGTGCCTCATGATACTTGCCACTTTGGAAGTATTCAACAGCTCTTGAAAGTTTTTCAGCATCAGTATAATCTGATGTATTCTCTAAAATAGCGGCATATGCGCCACTATGTCTGTGAGCAATACATGGGAGAGAGATGAAACATACCAATAAAAAAAACGTGATTCTTTTTGATATATTCATGTTATGAGTTATTCTGTATAGAAATCAATCAGTTCGTTGATTGCTTTTTGACAAGCAGCACAGAAGTTGGGATTGGCATTGCTTCGCATACGACAATCGAACGAAGGTCGATATACACCTTTTAGACTATAACCTGCACCTTCATACACACCTATAGTATGTGCATTGACACCCTTCTTGTTCTTTTTATTATTTGTCTTTTTGCCCAAGTCTGTTGGGGTAGGGATAGGAGTTGTTGGCGCAATAAGGCTTTCCCATTTATTGTGGAAATTAACGAGTGTGGTAATATTCTTTTCCCAAGGCTCTACGTCATGCGGATACATTGGTATGGCTTCTTGCTCGTAAGCATATTCGTCTGCCAATCCAGCGAAGCTATGACCGAACTCATGTACAACGACCTGCTTGTAAAGTGGATGGTGCGTCATGCTAAGGTTGTAAGAATTCAGTATGCCACCGCCGCCGTATTCCGAAGTGTTTACCAGCACAATGATGTGTTCGTATGGAGTTCCGGCAAGTGCATCGTGTAAATTCTTCTGATTGAGGGTTGTTAGATAGCGATTGGAGTAGAATGTGTCAAAATGACTGCCTAAAACCGTCTTCTTCCATACTCCTTGCGAAGGTATGCTTGTTCCAGTATCCATTGATACCGACTTTACAGCAATGATATTGAAGCGGTTACGCTTTGTCTTGAATGGTTCATGCTCGAAAAGGGCTTCTGTTGCAATGCGAGCATCCTCTAAGAATATAGGCATTTCCTCTGCTGTATATCCTTCGGCAACGTATGCGATATGAATACATTTTGTAGTATCCTCAGCTGTCTGTAGTGTGGTGTAAGGCGTTACATAGCTAAAGCCAGTATGACGAATTAAAATGTCATTCGGGGCTATAACATGTGTCATTGATGTGACTATTTCGTGACGATTATTGCGTAAATCGACAGTTACATCTACAATGTCTTTCGGCATTGGTACAAGAAAAACATTCTCAAACGACTTGCTTATAGTCTTCGCCTCATCGTATGTTAACCATTCTTGGAACAATGTTGAGAAAGAGTTGATGTATATAATTTCCTTTGTGTGATGGTCCCGCACGGTAATCTGTCCATTTCCTTGGACTGGAAGAATATTTAAATTGTTCTTCTTGCCATACCAACGAGGCATTAAGTTGCACTTGTCAAGTGAAATTTGCTGCGATTGAGCGTTTCCGGAGAATATATAATCAATGCGTAATGTACTATCGCAGAAATGTTCATTAAAGTCTACCGACTTGTTTTGTGCCTTGCCTGATGTAATAGCACACATGCAAATCATGAATATCATTAGTCTAAACATGTTCGTCATATTCAATTCATATTGTTTTAAACCTATTTGTCAAAATGTTTCATTAGCTTTACGATGTAATCTCTTGTCCAATCGCTTTCATGAAAACGTTGGTTGTCATACTTCAGTAAATCTATGTCCATCGCTATTTTTCCCTCGTCGCGTAAGAACTTTGTGTTGCCACATTGGGCTTCTATCTGCTTTAATATAGAAACAAGTTGTTCGACTCCCTTCTCAGTGAAACCATAAACAAGGAAGTTGAGAAATTTTCCATTGCTTTTGATTTCTCCTATGGGTTCGGTAAGCAGATTTTCTGAGAATTGTATTTCGTTTATTTCCTCTGTAAGTTTTTCTTTCACGAGTTTCGCGTTCTGCTCGTAGTTAAAATTTGCGCCTACTGATAATATTATTTTGTGCATATTATAAGCGTCTTCTAAATTCTGCGCAGACAATAGATGTGGCTATTGCTACATTCAAACTGTCTGCCGTCTCACGACCTTTAGGATAATTCGGTATGCGCAAAGCGCGATTTATAAGTTGGCGAATGGCTGGCGAAATGCCTTTTCCTTCATTTCCCATTACAATCAAACCGGTGTCAGAAAGCTCCTGTTCGTAGAGGTTTTCGCCTTCAAGAAGGGTCCCATATATGGGGAAGTTGGCAGGGAGTGAATTAAACAACTCTGAAAGATACATATATGCTACATTCACACGCGCTATGCTACCCATTGTTGCCTGGACAACTTTGGGGTTGTAAACATCTGCTGTGTCGCGGCTGCAGATTATATTTTCAATGCCGAACCAATCGGCAATACGAATAATAGTTCCAAGATTGCCAGGATCCTGCACTCCATCAAGCGCAATAGTTAGTTTGCTTGTAAGCATGGTTGTATTAACAGGAGTCTTGAGTTTCTTAAAAACGCCTAATACTTGTTGCGGATGACATAAGAAGCTTGCTTTAGCGAGCTCTTCTGTAGTAACTTCGATAATCTCACAATTTGCAGATGCAGACACTTTCTTGCCATCACCATTGAGCCATTTGGATGTTGCAACGAGTAATGTCAAATTGGACGGATGGCTTGCAAAAATGTCACCAACAACCTTTGGACCTTCGGCAACAAAGACACCTTCTACGTCACGAGATTTCTTTGTATTAAGCGAATGTAAATATTTAATTTTATTTTTACTTAACATCTTCTTAATTAAAACTATCAAAATACGTTATGAATTCTATCTTTGAGTAAAAGACCTTGCAAAGGTAGTAATATTTATCGTTTTTTTTGTACCTTTGCAAGGTTTTTCAAGCATATTGTGTATTAATTAAGTACTATTAATAAAGATGTTGTCTAAGGTAAAGTATAAGTTCGTTTTAATAACATTTGGGATGGTGTGTGTATTGGCCCTTATCTCGTCATGTTCATCAACGAAATTTATTACTGAAGACAATTGTCTTTTGAAAAGTTGCGCAATTAATTGTGAGGACCAGTCTTTCAATACAAAATCACTCGAATCATATTACGCGCAACGTCCAAACTCTAAATGGTTTTCCCTGATGAAACTACCATTGGGAATATATAATATGTCTGGACGTGATTCAACAAAGTGGATAAACCGTACATTAAGAAGAATAGGGGAGGAACCTGTTGTTTTTGACTCAGTAAAAACAAAAAAGTCTTGCGATAATATGATTTCTGCAATGAAATCAATGGGCTACTTAAAAGCCAATGCATCTTATACAGTTGCGAAAAAAAATAAAAGAGCAATAGTCAACTATGAAGTAAATCCGGGTACATTATATTTTATAGATTCTGTCAAGTATGTGATTGAAGACGAGACACTTTTACCTTTATTAGAATCAAAAGCAATAAAAGGAAAAATGTTAAAGAAAGGTTTGCCATTTTCAACATCAAATCTTGATGCTGAACGCAAGCGCATCGCCCAATACCTTCTTAATAATGGCTATTATAAGTTCAATAAGGATTTCATACACTATGTGGTTGATACAATAGGGAAAAGCAATAGGGTAGACGTGGAACTTCACCTTATAAAGTATCGAAGTTCTAACAATAGTCCAGAAACACCACATAAACACTATAGTATAAATAATATTTATTTTCGCTCTGGAGATGGCAAGAAATTGCCATTGCGCAGTCGTGTACTTATTAATAATGTAGCAATAACCTCAAATTCGCAGTTTTGCTCAGAAGATGTTCAAAATACTTACAATAATTTTGCACGTCTTCAGGCCGTGCGTTTCACAAATATTCACTTCGAAGAATTACCCGATACAAACTTGTTGGATTGTAATATACAAATTAGTACAAGAAAACCCAACTCTATATCATTTCAACCAGAAGGAACAAATACAGCCGGTGATTTTGGTGCAGCAGCTTCGTTAACATACACTAATAACAATCTGTTTCGAGGAAGTGAAACGTTCAGTGTGCAGTTGCGCGGTGCCTATGAAGCAATCAAGGGACTCGAAGGCTATCAAAATGAAAATTATATAGAGTATAATGTTGAAACCAAACTGGCTTTTCCACGCATTATTGCGCCATTTCTTTCAGATGGATTTCGTAAAAGAAATCGCATGAAATCAGAGCTGTTATTTAGCTATAATCTACAGAATAGACCCGAATTTCATCGGCGCGTCCTTACTGCAGCATGGCGATACCATTGGAGTATGAGCAAAAAGAAATCATCATTCAGATACGATTTCTTAGACATCAACTATGTATACATGCCTTGGATATCTGCAACATTTAAGAAGGAGTATCTCGATGACGTTTCAAATAGAAATGCTATACTTCGGTATAATTACGAGGATATATTCATTCTACGTACTGGTTTGAATTACTCGTTTAGTGATTCAAAGAATGCATTGAGATCAAACATAGAGGTTGGTGGCAACTTACTATATGCCATCTCAAATTTGTTTGGAGAAAAACGTAATGCTCAAAACCAATATACGCTTTTCAAAATTGCTTATGCACAGTATGTTAAAGGCGATTTCGATTATACTCGTCTTGTAAAAATCGATACAAAGAATACACTTGCATTACATTTTGGTCTTGGTATTGCGTATCCATATGGAAATAGTACTATTCTTCCATTTGAAAAACGCTACTTCTCTGGAGGTGCAAATTCTGTAAGAGGTTGGAATGTTCGAGCTCTTGGCCCTGGAAAATTCAAAGGAAAGGATGGACGTATTGATTTCATTAATCAGACTGGTGATATGAAACTTGATATGAATATGGAATTGCGTACATTTCTATTTTGGAAGTTCAATTGTGCATTCTTTGTAGACGCTGGCAATATATGGACTCTAAAGGATTACAAAGATCAACCTGGAGGTCAATTCAGATTCAACGAGTTCTACAAACAAATCGCAGTTGGATATGGTTTAGGTTTGCGCCTAAATCTCGATTACTTCATTATGCGTATCGACTTCGGTATGAAAGCCGTAAATCCAGCTTATGATACACGCAAAGAACACTTTCCAATAACAAATCCACACTGGAATGATATGACTTTCCATTTTGCTGTTGGTATGCCTTTCTAATCAAAAATGATATATCAACAGCAAAATGAAAACAAAGTCGAAATTAAAGATGGAGTATTCTTTTGATTAGGCGGTAGTTTTCAATTGTAATACAAACAATTAGTTATTTATCATAATATCCATTATATCAAAAAAGGTTTTATAAATTTGCTGCGTATAAATTTTAAATTTTCAAATTATGATAGCAGTACGTCTTCGTTCACTTCGTAAAGGTTCGCTTTTTCGTCTTCATGATGTTGAAGCAGCGCCTTTTTGGGTTCGTTCGGTTTATGACCGTTCAACAAAAAAATATGAAATCTATCCCTTTGATGATTTCAATGTATCACGTTTCCGTGATGGTTCTTTAATTGTGTTTGTTGAAACTGATTTTATGTAATTTAAATATTATGGATAAAGTAATTATTTCTTCTTTGACTGCTGACGATTTCGAAAGATTATCTTTAATTGCAGCTTATCTTTTGAGTTTAAAAGCTAAAAAACGAACGTGTTCGGTTTCTTGTGCTCCTAACTCTGAGTTTAGTTATTATTTTGTAAGTACTGATCCGTTTTTTTTCACTGTTGAAGAACTTAGACTTTTGAAAAAGTTGAAACATTTACATATACTTTCGCATGATTAGAAGTAATATTTCTCGTAATCGCACCAACGGCACTTTTAAAGTGTCGTTGAGCGGTCTTACAAAAGCACACTTGCAGGCTTTAACCTCTGTTCTCGGACATCTCGCACCGTTGGATGTTGAAGTACATCACTATAACGGTATAGATTTGCCATTTCAGCACCTCGAGACTTTCTGTCCTCTCGCAGACGTTAACAAAATGTGTGTGAGTACCCAAAACAAAGTACTTCGTGACATCTCCAAGTGCTTCACTACTGAACCCGACATGCCCGAACGTGAGCAACTTTTTTCGTTTCTGACCTTTAAAAAAATTTCAAAATATGGAAAATAACAAAACTTTGAAGCAACTTCTTATAGCTATTTTGGTTGCTATCTGTTCAGCCATTGTGGCTTTCTTTTCGTCTTCTTGTGCTGCTGCTCGCTATGACTCTAAAAGCTACGGACGTACAAGTATTTTCACAGTTGACACTACTTATATCTACCATGACGGTACACTATCTATAAAAATTAAATAATATGTGCTTAAGCCCTATCACCATTCAAAGTAACGCACGTTATTTTGTGCCTTTCGTATCTTCCGCTGAAAACATTGTGCCCTGCGGTCGTTGCGCTTCCTGCCGTGACGCTCGCAAAAGCACATGGGAAGACCGCCTTTGCCTTGAGGTTGCCGAATGGTACAAGAACGGTGGTATTGGCTTAATGCTTACTTTCACTTATAATAATGCATGTCTCCCCCACTTTGAACGTGACGGTATCAGCGTGCCGTGCTTCTCCTCGTCTGATGTGTTAGCCTTTCTTGATAGAGTAAAGACACGTTCACGCCGTATGTTTGGCAATGATTTCTACCGCCATTTTTTGTGCTCTGAATATGGTAAAAATACCCAACGCCCCCACTATCATTCTATTTTTCTTATTCGTGATGAGAAGCGATATAAGGAATTTGTAGAAATGTGTCGTGAATGTTGGTATTGGTTATATGAACGTGATAAAAACGGACATTATAAGCCTACTTGCCGTTTAGGGTACATGTTCCCTAAACTTGGTCGTTTTGGCGTATATGTTGACGACAAAGGACGTAACAAAGACCCTCGTTTTCGTTCTCAGAAAGCAGGTGCAAAGTATGTATGTAAGTATATTTGCAAAGACCTCGCATATATGCAAAATGAAGATGTTCAGTACCTTTATGATAAGTACCCCGAATTTCGTAACTGCTGCCCTAAGTCGTACAAGTCGAATAATATCGGTTTCTCTGTTGTAGCAAGAATTGTTGCTAATGGTACACAAAAGGACATTGAAGACCTTATTACTAAAGGTGTTTGGAGTCCCTTACAACAGAAGTACGTAAAACTTTGGGATAGTGCTATAAGTCGCTTAATGTACGATAATATTCACTTCGGTTTATATTCAATCAAAACCCGTAAAAAGGTGTATGAACGTGTGTTATCAAATTTCGGTGCTAAGTGGCTTTGGTTCAATTTCAAGCAACGTGTTGCACGTGTTACACAGAAGATGTATGAACGTATGCTTTTAGTATCTCATAGCAAGTTGAAATTTAAGTCGGATTTTACGCTAAGTAGCTTTGGTTTATCTGCTTTGTTTCTTCGCTCTGATTTCTCCAAACACGCTTTATGGCATTGTCTTTTGCAGCAGTTTTCATATGTACAACTTCGTCAGTATTATTATAAGTTCGGTAATGATTTTTGGAATGTTGACACTTGGGAAAATGTCTATTATTTAAGGCATGATAATATTGCTTTGTCTGACATTCTTCTTACGTCTTCCATGTTCCCAGATATACCGCCAATATCTGATAATTTGACTTATGAAGAACTTAATAGATACAAAGACTTTGAAGAAAATTATTGCAGACTTTCAAGAGCTCTTGAAGAGTATAATTTAGACCATTACGCAAAACGTGGTGAAGCTATTGAGAAAGCTAAACACATTCAAGGTGCTTACGGTTACCCCGAATATTTATGTTAAACTTTAAATTTTTATTTTATGGCTTTTAGAAATTGTTCTTTTAATCCCTCCTTTCCTCGCTCTTGTAAGGTTATGGACGATGTTATTAAACGTGACATTGTAGACGGTGTCGAAGTTGAAACGGTTGTGCAGGTTGATGCATTGGAAGTTGCAAAGACTTTCCCCGATGTTGACGATTACAAACTTTCTGCACTTATGGCTACTGGTCAACCTCTTTCAGTTGTAGACCCCACTTTTAGTAATCCGTATTCAGATGCGGAGAACCTTTTAAACGCTTCATTGTCTCAAGATAATGGCAAAGAACCGAATAATGTTGAACCACAAAATTAATTATTATGTCTTTTAAATCAGTCCTTTTGGGCACTTCTGCTCATAAAAATTATACTCATAACATGAGTTTTGACAATAATACTACAATGGACTTCGGCTTTCTTCAGCCGTTGTTGTCGCAGTATATGTTGCCTAATTCCACTATTAAGGTAAACTCAAAGCAGTTGGTACGTCTTGCGCCCATGCCTACGCCCTCATTCGCTCGTATGTACTTGCAGAATTTTGCACGCTTTGTAAAAATGACGGACGTCGTACCTTATTATGAAAGTTTGTTAAGTGGTATTTCTTTTACTACTCCTTCGGGTGTATCTGTTAAGCCTTTGCAAATGCCTGTAACTACTAATTCCTTGTTGTTATGGTATTTATTGTGTTTGTCTCGTTGTACTGTATATGAAAAATTTGTTACTGATAATCTTTCAGGTTCTTATGAATGGCGTAAAAAAACTATTGATTTTGTAGGCGCTGATGTTGCTAAACTTTCTCGTATGCTTTTAGTTCGTTTTGGCTTTGATGTTGATTTTGGTGTTTTGCTTCATCCCTCTTTTTTTGTTTCGGATGAAGTGGATAAGGTAGATGTAACGCCCCTTAATTCTGATTACGTTGTAGAGTTAGAGTCGTCTGAATTTGGTACAAAAAAAGATTATTTGTTTTGTGTTCAATTTTCGACACGTGCTAAACATATTAGAAAACAGTTATTAGGTTTGGGTTATTCTCTGAATGGTGAAGATAACAAACCTGTTAGTATTGCCCCTCTGTTGGCTTATTACAAGGCTTATTATGATTATTTCGGCTTAACTCGTGATATTCAGTTTGAACAAACGAAATGTTTTAAGATTATTGGTTATATATGGGAGTATAATGTTAATTTTCATCAGTTAGACGGCTCTGTTTCTTTTGACATGTTAGATGAATTCCTTTCGTTTTTGCATGATTTTTCCGATTTGTATTATACCGATGCGAATAGTTATTTGGCTGCTCATCGTTCATCTCCTATGAATGGTGCAGCGCAACGTCTTCCTGCTGTTAATACTTCGTTATATTCGCTTGTTGATTATGCTTCAAATCATACTCCAGGTTATATTAAACCTAATAACTTTGGAGTTCCCAATAATATTGGTAATCCTCCTTTGTCTACATGGTTGAGTGTTGATTTACTTCGTCGCCTTTCACGTTTTGTTAGCAAGGATAGTGTTATTGGTAAGCGCTTGACTGATTGGGTAAAAGTGCATTATGGAAGTGACGTGTCTTTTGACCTTTTCAAAGATAGCTTTAATATCTCTGAGTGGCGTACTGCTATAGATATAGACGATGTTTTCAGTACTTCGGAAACTGCCGATGTTGGTAACGCTAATAAAGGCGATTATCTTGGAGCTTACGCAGGTAAAGGTATCGGTTTTGGTAAAGGTGGTTTTACTTTTAAGGCTCCTACTCACGGTTTTGTTTTTGTTATGTCTTGTATCGTGCCTATTACTAACATTTTCCAAGGTAACGACCCCACTTTGTACGCCATAGACAATGATACTATACCACGCCCCGAATTTGATGCGCTCGGCTACGAGTTCACGCCTAAAGGTGTATTTTTGAGTGATAATTTTTTGCTTGGTAAGTCTAATGATATGAACCTTACTAAGGGTGGTTTTGGTTGGGTACCTCGTTACACTGGTTTTAAGGTTAAGAAAAATATTGTTAATGGTGATATGTGTTGCGGTTACTTTAAACGTGATTTGTTGCCCTACTTTAATGATAGATTAATTTTGTCACATAGTGGTACTTATTCTGATGTTTACAACGATAAAGACGAACTTCAAAAGGGTAAGTTTATTTTCAATATTGGTGCTAATTCCGTGCCCTCTGCTTCTACGTCTTGGCAGCAAGTTTGCAAATATGGTTTTCTCGCAAACTATAACCGCTTGTTTTACAATATAAAGCAGGATATTAATTCTGATACTATTTCGCCTTTTTTCCCTGTTGATTATGGCGAATTTGATAATTTTATAACACAGACTGTTTTTGATGTTCGTGTTACTAATTGGTTGAAGCCTGTACAAAATTCTTACGATACCGTGGACGAAGTAGATAACGGTACTATTTCTCAGTCAACAAACTAAATGTTTAATCTTGGGTGCATAAAATTTTATGCACCCTTTAAAACTTTATATTATGGGTTCTTTTGATTTTTCCGGCTTTGCTTCTTCCGGTGCTGGTGTGCTTGGTTCTCTTGTTGGTGGTGCTATTGATTATAACTACCAAAAAAAGTTAATGGCACGTCAAAACCAATACAACAAAGAGAATGCCACCACTGCTTACAATCGCCAACGTGAATTGACGCAAGACCAGGCCTATTTGTCACAATTAGGTAAAATGAAAGCAGGCATTAACACTGCTTTCGGAACTGACGGCAACGTTACGAGCTCTGCGAATGTTGACCAAGCAAGCCCCGTTTCTGTGCCCTCTCCTCTTGGCATGGGTCAGCAGTTGAGCACTTCGTTACGTTCTTTTATGCAAGATAGCTTGGTTAATGCTCAACGTAAAAATGTTGAGTCTGATACTACCGCCAAAAATATTGATAACGCAACACGTGCAATGGAGAACGCTCTAAAGATAAAGAAACTAAACCAAGATATTGGCGTAGGTATGTTGAATTATGCTAAAGATGCGTTTAAATTTGCCGTCGATAAACAATACTACGACAGACAACAGAGCGCAAAAACAGATGAAATGGAGCAGAACGCCAAGCGTGCTGAAGCATTGCAACAGATTGAATCTATTAACGCCAATTTTGCAGAAGCTAAGACAGAAGCAGACATTAATATTCTTAAGCAGCAGTTCGAGAACCTTAAAAAGGTGTACGACCTTACAGACGCACAGATTGTCACCGAGAAAGGCAAGCCACGTGTACAACTTAGCGAGATTAACAAGAATAATGCTTCTGCAAATCAAAGTAATACTGCTGCTGCTCTTAATGTTGCTAATACTCAAAACGTTGAGGAACAAACAAAGGGTGTTAAGTTGAATAATGAGTATTTAAGTAAGACTTTGACAGATCGAGTCAATCAGCAAGGTTATGAGACGCTTATTAAGAAAGTTGAGTCACTGCCTAAAAATTATCGTGATGTCGTTATGCGTTCGTACCAATGGCAAGTTATGTGCTATAAACTTGAACATAATCAGCAGTTGAGCGAGCAAGAAATTAAGAATTTGGACGAACTTCTTAAGCTTGATTATTACGACCCTCATAAAAATGTAGACCATTGGCTTAATTTTACTAATCGTTTTAAGTAATAATAATTTGTTTTTCTCGTTATACGTTTATGAAGAATATATTATTATTATTGTTGATAGTTGTACTATCGCTTTTTGTTATTGATTGGTTTTGTGTTCGTTTTCAGCCTAAACCAAGTACTATTAGGTTAACAATGCCTATTTAAATTTCGCGTGCGGGTGTTTTTTCGCCTGCGCGCGTTTTTCATTCCTGTAGTAAATTCTGCTTAGCGACTTTAGGAGCGGTGCAGCCAAAAATCCCCTCTACGCCTTGTGCAATTGCACTCGCTTCGCAGAAGCGAAACGTGAGCGCAGCGAGGTCGATCAAGCGGTTAGCGCGATGATTATCCCAACCCAAAACACCGCCGTTTAGCTTGACGGCGGAACGCACTTGCCTTGATAATGTCAATCGGGACACGCTTCCGACCTCTACCACAGAAGAGGTGCACAACGTATAGAATTCTAATGCTTTCTCGTTTGTGCATTGTGTTCCTACTTGATATAAATCAAGTTATTATAACTTTTATAAAAATTCTTTATTATAATATCCATTATGACTTATTTGTATTCGTACCCAAGAATGTCAATTTGTAACAACCACAATGATAGTTTTTCAATAATATTTTGTACTTTTGAAATCAATATCAAGAGTCTTGATAGTTGCTATAAATTAATCAAAAATGCAATACAATCGTAAGATAATACATATAGATATGGATTGTTTTTATGCAGCAGTTGAATGTCTTGACAATCCTGCGCTTTTGGGTGTGCCTGTTATTGTTGGGCACGACTCAGAACGAGGTGTTGTGTCTACAGCCAGTTATGAAGCGCGTCGTTATGGTGTACATTCTGCACAATCCATACGTATGGCTAAGCGGTTGTGTTCAGATTTGCATATAGTAGAACCGCATTTTGAGCGTTACAAGGAAATCTCAGATGCAATTCATAAGATTTTTCAGAGGTATACTGATTTGATTGAACCAATCTCACTTGACGAAGCATTTCTTGATGTCACAGAGAATAAGAAAAATATAGAACTTGCAATTGATATAGCTAAGGAAATAAAGTTCGCAATTTGTAAAGAAATTGGGCTTACGGCTTCTGCCGGTGTTTCATATTGCAAATTACTCGCAAAAATAGCATCTGATTATAATAAGCCAGATGGACTTTGTGTTATACATCCAGACAATGCGATAACGTTTCTTGACAAATTGAAGGTTGAAGACTTGTGGCTTGTTGGTCATAAGACTGCCCTTGAGCTACATTCGCTTGGTATCTTTACAGTCAAACAATTGCGTGGTCAATCGCTTACTACTTTAACACGTCTTTTTGGTAAGCGTGGACAGCAATTTTATGACTATGCTCGTGGCATAGATGATAGTCCAATAGAAGTTCGTAATGTGAGAAAATCAATGAGTTGTGAAAATACTTTTATGCAAGATCTTTCAATACGTTCTAATGTCATTATTGAGTTATATCATATAACTATTGAACTTGTTAATCGTTTGTCTGAAAGCGGTTTTGTTGGACACACACTTACACTGAAAGTAAAGTATGCTGATTTCACGCAAGTCACGAGAAGTGTAACCCACACTACCCCACTCTTGACGAAACATGAGATACTGCCATTAGCAAAAAAACTTCTTGCTAAAATTGAATTTAATGCCTTACACCCAATAAGGCTAATGGGACTTGGTGTAAGTAGTGGAGATGAAAAGTCAAAAGAAGAAAAGGAACCAAAAATACACTATGAAGAACCAATGCTTCCTTTTACTTAATAACAATAGAAAAAGGGCAACCCAATATCACTATTGGATTGCCCTAACACATATTATTATATTGCTAAATTAGCAAACCTTGTGCGAACCGTCGCTAATAACAACGTCGATAACCTTAGGCTCCTTGCCATATTTTGCAGAGTACTTAGCCTTAGCATCAGCGATGAACTGATCGTAAAGCTCTTCCTTAACGAGGTTGATTGTACAACCACCGAATCCACCACCCATGATGCGGCTACCGGTTACGCCGTTCTCCTTAGCGATGTCATTGAGGAAGTCGAGCTCTTCGCATGAAACCTCATACTCCTTGCTCAGACCCTCGTGTGTTTCGTACATCTTCTTGCCTACAGTCTCGTAGTCACCTGCGTTAAGAGCTTCACAGACGGCAAGTACACGATCTTTCTCGCCAAGTACGAAGTGTGCGCGCTTGTAGTCTTCCTCGCCTACTTCTGCCTTAACCTCCTCAAGTTGCTCCCATGTGCAGTCGCGCAGAGTCTCGAAATGAGCCTCAGGATGTTTTGCTGCGATATGCTTAACAACATTCTCGCAAGAGTTGCGACGATCGTTGTATGGAGAACCTGCAAGTTCGTGCTTTACACAAGAATTCAGAAGAACGAGCTTGTAGCCAACTGGCTTGAAGGGGAAATATTCGAACTCGCGGCTGCGGCAGTCGAGACGCATGAGGCAACCTTCCTTACCGAATACACTTGCAAACTGGTCCATGATACCGCAGTTTACACCACAGTAGTTGTGCTCTGTAGCCTGACCTGCGAGAGCCATATCCCACTTACTTACCTTGTTATCGCCGAAGAGGTCGTTGATAGCAAAAGCGAAGCAGCTCTCGAGAGCAGCAGAAGAAGACATACCAGCACCGAGAGGAACATCACCAGCAAACGCTGTATTGAAGCCCTTCACGTCAACACCGAGTTTACGCATCTCCTGAACAACGCCATAGATGTAGCGTGCCCAACTTGCGCGTGGTCCTTGAGGATCATCAACTTTGAACTCTACACGGTCCTTGAGGTCGATTGAGTAACACATAACAGTGTTTGTGCCATTCGGGCGAAGCTCTGCCATAATACCCTTGTCCACTGCACCAGGGAATACGAAACCTCCGTTATAGTCAGTGTGCTCACCAATGAGATTAATACGACCTGGTGACTGATAAATATTTCCTGTCTTACCGTCGAAGTGCTTAATGAAGCGACTTCTTACAAATTCGATATCCATAATTAATAAGGTTTTAGTTATAAATGTTTTATTAGTGTAAAAAGGCTTGCCCACAAGAGCAAGCCCTTATATATTCAATATGATTATTCTACCGGAATGTCTGTATTGACATTCTTTGAGCCCCAAAGAGCGTAGTAGAAAATGTATGCAGCAGCAAGAAGTACTACTACGAAACTTGTCATGTAGTCATGCGTGAAGTCAATAACAAAGCCCTGAATACCAATCATCACAGCGAAGCCTGCAACCATCATCATGAAAGCGCCTGAAGCCTTTGCTGTGTATTTGCCAAGACCTTCGGTAGCAAGGTTGAAGATACCACCCCACATCACAGATGCACAGAAACCAACGAGCATAATTGCAAAGATACCAACAGGTATCTCACCCCATTTCAGGCTGAGTGTTGTGTAGTCGATGCCAGGGAAGCTAATGGTCTGCTCAACAGGAAGCATAATACCTAATGCAACGAGAACCATTGCAACAAAGCTAACTGTAGCAATCATAGCCTTTGCAGAAACCTTACCACCAATCATACCACCTACGAAACGGCCGATAAGCATGAAGATGAAGTACACAGCACTAAGAGTACCAACATAACCTGCATCCATAGCAAGACCTGGGTTTACTGCATTCTTAGCTGAAGTAAGGTAAGCAAGGATGTATGTTGGAGGACAAACCTCCACAGCACCATAGATTGCAATTGCAAGCATACCAAGCTTGAAGTGACGGAATGAGAAGCAGCTATATTTGTCGTCTGCCAATGCGTCTGCCTTAGGCTGTTCTGGCTCCTGAATCTTTGTAAAGAAAATAACAACGAGTGCGAAAACAAAAATTGCAAGTGCAATCATCAACGCTGGAATTGCAGCTGAAACCTTAGCAGTACTTGCATCGCCAATAAGTGCACCCATAAGGATGTAAACACAAACGGCTGCAGCCGAATTAAATACGCCACCAATCTGAACCAATTGGTTACCAGTGTTGCCACCACCACCAAGAAGGTTGAGCATTGGGTTTACAACGGTGTTGAGCATACACATGCAAAGACCAGAAATGAAAGCACCAATAAGGTAAACAACGAAGCCCATAGAGCCACTGAGCCACTGGATAAGAAGTCCAACAATACCTACAATCAGAGCGAGGAGGGCTGTCTTCTTGTAGCCAAACTTCTGAATAAGAAGACCTGCTGGGATACCCATAAGGAAGTAAGCGCCAAAGTTGCCATAGTTGCCTACCTGTGCAAGGGTATCAGATACACTAAAGTTGTTTTTCAGAATGACAGCCATTGGTGAGCAAAGGTTGGTCACAAAGGCAATCATAGCAAAGAGGAAAATCATTGCAATGATAGCAACGAAGTTACCTTTTTTTGTTGTGGAATTTCCCATTGTTTTGTTTGTTGTTTTAGTTATTTTTTTATTGATTAGTACATTCAACAAAGTTGCGGAGGGGTGATTCCTCCGCATTATTTTATGCAGTGTAGCGGAGGCGTGCAACCTCCGCTACATAGTTTGTCTACTTTTCTACTCCGAACTTATACACTGTCTTCTGTGTATACTGTTCACCAGGATTCAAAACCACTGATGGGAAGTAAGGATGGTTCGGTGAATCTGGGAAGTGCTGTGCTTCAAAGCAGATAGCACTGCGGCGTGGGAATGTAGCACCATTCTGTCCCTTATATCCGTCAGCCCAGTTGTCGCTGTAAACCTGAACACCTGGCTCTGTGGTATACACCTCCATTGTTCTGCCACTTACCGGCTCCTTGATACGTGCTGCAAAGCTGAGTTCGCCCTCTTCCTTCTTGTTGAGCACGAAGCAATGGTCATAACCTGCACCATTCTTGATTTGTTCGTGGTCGGCATCAATGTCCTGACCAACAGTCTTCGGCGTACGGAAGTCGAATGGTGTACCCTTTACGAAACGCACCTCACCGGTTGGGATAGAAGTCTCGTCAATCGGCAGATAGTAGTCTGCATTGATCTCGCACTCCAGATTTTCGATAGAAGGAGTCGGGTTAGCAATGCCTGCGAGTGAGAAGAATCCATGACTTGTTAGGTTTACAACAGTCTTCTTATTTGTTGTAGCCATATATTCAATAACAAGTTCGTTGTCGTCAGTGAACGAGTATTCAACTGTTACTTTCATCTCGCCCGAGAAACCTTCTTCACCATAAGGACTTACGTACTTCAGTACGAGTGTGTGCTCGTTCATCTGAAGTGCTTCCCATACTTTTGCGTTGAAGCCTTTCAAGCCACCATGTAAACAGTTTGGACCATTGTTAATAGGCAACTGATATTCCTTGCCATGAAGCTGAAAACGTCCCTTGCAGATACGATTGCCATAACGTCCTACAAGTGTAGACAAATAAGGTTCGGGAGAATTTATAACGTCTTGAATGTTGTCATGGCCCTGAATCACATTAGCTCTATTGCCATTCTTATCTGGAACCATAATTGCAACGAGTGCACCACCATAATTAGTAATAGCAACCTCATTGCCTTGATTGTTTTTCAAGATATAAAGGTCGGTCTCTTTACCGCCTACTGTAGTCTGAAAATCGCTTCTCTTCAGACCGCAGATATTTTCTGTTTCGGTTGTGTTAATCATAAATTAAGTTTTTAGTTACTTATATAGTATGCAAAGTAACCAAAAAAAAATGTAACATACAAAAGAAAGCACCAAAATTACTTGGTGCTTTCCGTTAAAAACAATTAATTGTTATTTTCTAAATAGGTAAGAAGGTCAGCAACCACATAACTGCTACCTCCAATGAAGATAAAATCTTCTGGCGAAGCCTCATTGCAAGCTACGTTATACGCAGCTTCAACACTATTGTAACATGTGCCGTGAAGACCGCATTCCTCTCCTATTTTCTGTATTTTATCTTCAGTTATGGCTCGATGTGTTGTTGCTTTGCAGAAATAGTAGACTGCATCTTTCGGTAGCATAGCCATGACATGAGTTACGTCTTTGTCGTCCACCATTCCGAAAACAATACGCTTTGTCTTGCCCTTCTGTCTAACAATCTGTTGACAAAGGTAGTTCCAACCAGCTACGTTATGTCCCGTATCACAAATGGTGAGCGGAGTTTTGCACAATATCTGCCAGCGACCAAGAAGTCCAGTTGACTCACATACACTAGCAAAACCTGCAGTAACGCAATCGGTATTTTTAATAATTCCAAGCTTGCGTAATAGGTTGACAGCGTTGAGTACTGTATTGGTGTTCTTCTGTTGGTAATCGCCACATAATTCGCCTTTAATGATGCCGTATGTCTTTGTTTTATAACACATAACGCTATTTTCTTCAAGCGAATATCCAAGCACCTCTTTGCTGTCTTCTGCGAAGATAATGGGGGCATTTACTGCTTTCGCCTTAGCTTCAAACACCTCGCGTGTCTCATCACAGCACTCCCCTATCACAACTGGCACATTAGGCTTTATGATGCCTGCCTTCTCTGCGGCTATCTTTGCCAAGGTGTTGCCAAGAAACTGAGTGTGGTCGAAACTGATATTTGTTATGACAGATAGAAGCGGCGTGATGATATTGGTGCAATCGAGCCTACCTCCCAAGCCAACTTCAATGACTGCAATATCAACCTTTTTCTCTGCGAAATATTTGAAAGCAAGTGCGGTTGTGAGTTCAAAGAAAGACGGATGTAGTGGTTCAAAGAAGTCGCGCTCTTGCTCAACAAAGTCTACAACATATTGCTCATCAATGCACTTGCCGTTTATACGGATACGTTCGCGAAAATCTACAAGATGCGGAGAAGTGTAAAGTCCGACTTTGTAGCCAGCCGACTGAAGTATAGCTGCCAAGGTATGCGAGCAGGAACCTTTTCCGTTAGTTCCTGCCACGTGTATGGTCTTGAACTTGCGGTGAGGATGGTCGAAATGGCGATCAAGCTCCTCCGTATTGAACAAGCCCTCCTTATAAGCAGAAGCCCCCACCTTTTCAAAGACGGGGGTCGAATTAAATAGATATTCTATCGTTTCCTGATAATTCATTTCTGTGAGGTCAACTCGTTGGTTATTAGTTGAAATAATTCTTGAAGCGTTCGAAGATAGACTTCTTTGTCTCCTTATCGCCCTTGAAGTTATCGCTTCCTACGAACGACTCAACAGCCTTCTTCTCATCTTTCGACAGGGTCTTCGGAACATATACGCTGATGTTTACAACGAGATCGCCTGTGCCCGTGCCATAGCCTTGAACAGAAGGCAGACCCTTGCCGCGCAAACGGAGCGTCTTACCAGGTTGTGTGCCCGGTTCAATCTTTATCTTAACCTTTGATCCGTCGATAGTAGGTATCTCTACGTTGCCTCCAAGTACTGCTGTAGGGAAGTCGAGCAACAAATTGTAAATCACGTCGTTGCCATCGCGTACAAATGTGTCATTAGGCTCCTCTGAGATGTACACCTGAATGTCGCCATTGATGCCATTATGCTGTCCGGCACTACCCTTGCCCGGAACGTTTACTACCATTCCTTCTGCTACACCTGCTGGTATCTTGATTTCGACAACCTCTTCACCTTTTACGATGCCCGTGCCGCCACATTCCTTGCACTTATTCTTGATGACAGTACCTTCACCGTGACAAGTAGGACACTCCGACTGGGTCTGCATCATGCCAAGCATTGTGCGGACGGTGCGAGTAACAACACCGCTACCGTGACAAGTTGGACATGTTTCGCTTGCACTACCATTCTCAGCACCCGAACCATTACAATGTGTACATGTAACGTCCTTCTTCACCTTGAACTTCTTTGTAGTTCCGGTAGCAATCTCCTGCAGAGAGAGTGTCACCTTTATGCGCAAATCGGCACCGCGGTACTGTGGTTTCTGACGTTGACCGCCACCACCGAATCCGCCAAAACCACCGAATCCGCCAAAACCACCGAATCCACCACCATGTCCGCCGAACACATCGCCGAACATAGAGAAGATATCGTCCATAGAGAAACCACCTGCGCCACCGAATCCGCCGCCACCGAATCCGCCACCAGGAGCATCAAAGCCGAACTGGTCGTATTGCTGGCGTTTCTGAGGATCGTGAAGTACGTCGTAAGCTTCAGCAGCTTCCTTGAACTTCTCTTCAGCCTCTGTATTGCCTGGGTTACGGTCGGGGTGATATTTGATAGCTATCTTTCGATATGCCTTCTTGATTTCGTCGTCTGTGGCGGTCTTGCTGACGCCAAGCACTTCATAATAGTCTCTCTTTGCCATTATATATTAATGTATAAGTGGTTTTAATTACTGTCCTACTGCTACCTTCGCGTGACGAATAACCTTATCATTGAGCTGATAGCCCGTCTGAACGCAGTCGATAACTTTACCTTTTTTGTCATCGCCCATACCCGGAACCATTGCAACGGCTTCGTGAAAGTCGACATCGAAGTCCTTTCCTTCTGTCTCAATTTTTCTTACGCCGAGCGATTCGAGCGTCTTGTTAAACTTGTTGAAAATAATCTGTACACCTTCCTTGATAGCATTTACGTCTTCTGTTTTGTCAGCAATGGCGCGTTCGAAGTCGTCAAGAATCGGCAGGAAAGCACAAACAGCCTTCTCGCTACCATTGAGCAGAAGCTCCGCCTTTTCCTTGAGTGTACGCTTGCGATAGTTGTCAAATTCTGCAACTGCACGCAGATACTTGTCTTTGTACTGCTCTACTTCTTTCTTGGCTGCTTCAAGCTGCTCCTCTACTGTGAGTTCTGTTGTCTTCTCTTCTGCCGAATTGTCAGTGTTTGCAGATGTGTCTTCTGTATTGTCATCAGAAATCACATTGTTTTCAACGTTCTCATCATTGATTTCGATGTTATTCCCTGTATTTTCGTTATTTTTCATATTATATTAAACTTTAGTATTTATATGTTATTTAGCAAATACCTTGCCAATTTGTGTTTCACGAAAAAAATAGAGACAACATAGACATAAATTGTATATGCTGTCTCTATTGCTATGTCGTTTAAACTATTTAATGTTAATCGAATTAACCTTTTGCGTACATTTTAGCTTTCAGCTCCTTTATCTCCTCGTTGTAAATGTAATCATCGTAATCCATGAGTTTATCGATAGTGCCGTTTGGCGTAAGCTCTATGATACGATTTGCTACAGTCTGAATAAACTCGTGGTCATGGCTTGAGAACAAAATGTTGCCTTTGAAACCAACGAGGTTGTTATTAAACGCCTGAATGCTCTCGAGGTCGAGGTGGTTGGTTGGCGTGTCAAGGATCAGACAGTTAGCATTCTTTAGCTGCATACGTGCAATCATACAACGCATACGCTCGCCTCCAGAGAGTACGTTCACCTTCTTCAGTACCTCTTCGCCAGAGAAGAGCATGCGTCCGAGGAAGCCCTTCATTACGACTTCGTTACCCGGACCATACTGCGAGAGCCAGTCAACAAGGTTCTTGTCGTTTTGGAAGAATTCGGTATTGTCGAGTGGCAAGTAGGCTGTTGTGATTGTCACGCCCCATTTGAATGTTCCTGCTGTAGCTTCACGATTGCCATTAATTATCTCGAAGAGCGCAGTCATTGCCTTTGGGTTATGGCTGAGGAACACAACCTTCTCTCCCTTTTCTATGTTGAAGCTTACGTTGTCAAAGAGTACTGTACCGTCATCATCAACTGCCTTCAAGCCCTCAACTTCAAGAATCTGGTTGCCTGGTTCGCGCTCCATCTGGAAGATAATGCCTGGGTACTTGCGGCTTGATGGACGAATTTCCTCGACATTGAGCTTCTCAAGCATCTTCTTACGCGATGTTGTCTGCTTACTCTTTGCCACGTTTGCAGAGAAACGACGAATGAACTCCTCAAGTTCCTTGCGCTTCTCCTCTGCCTTCTGGCGTTGGTTCTGTGCCTGACGCAGAGCGAGCTGTGACGACTCGTACCAGAAAGAATAGTTGCCGGCAAACACTGTAACCTTTCCGAAGTCGATATCCACGGTCTGTGTGCTGACTGCATCAAGGAAGTGGCGGTCGTGGCTTACAACGAGCACCGTTTGCTCAACATTGCTCAAATACTCCTCAAGCCACTGTACGGTGTCGAGGTCCAAGTCGTTGGTAGGCTCGTCAAGCAAGAGGTTGTCCGGATTGCCGAAGAGAGCCTTTGCAAGCATCACGCGCACTTTCTCGTTGTTTGACAGTTCGCTCATCTGCTTTTCGTGCAGCGATTCGGGTATACCGAGGTTAGAGAGCATCTGTGCAGCATTGCTTTCTGCCTCCCAACCTTCCATCTCTGCAAATTTCAACTCAAGGTCGGCAGCACGTACACCATCCTCCTCGGTCATCTCTGCCTTGCTGTAGAGTTCCTCACGCTCCTTCATGTTCTTCCAGAGAGGTTCGTGACCCATGAGCACGGTATCAAGTACGCGGTATGCGTCGAACTTAAAGTGGTCCTGTTCGAGCACAGAGAGACGCTCACCAGGACCGAGTTCTACAGAACCCTTGTTTGGCTCCAAATCGCCACTGATAGCGCGGAGCAATGTAGACTTACCAGCACCATTCGCGCCGATAACTCCGTAAATATTGCCTGGAGTAAACTTCAGATTTACGTCCTTGTAGAGAACTCTCTTACCAAATTGAATAGCGAGATTGCTAACTGTTATCATATTGCCTTTTATTCTTTATATTGTTTCGAGGTGCAAAGTTACACATTATTTTCTGGATGGGCAAATTTTATGGTTAGCATATCTAAACTATAGTTTGGCAGTAAAAAAGGATAATTGTAGTACTCCCTATGTAGTACTGGAGTAATCTCAATGTAGTACTGGAGTAATCTCGCTACTATACTGCAGTAATCTCACTACCAGTACTGCAGTAATCCCTATGCCAGTACTGGAACTATCTCTATGTAGCACTAAAAAAAAGACCTTGCCAACACTGATTGACAAGGTCTTTTATGATGTTTAATGATTTAAATCATACTCAAGAAGTATTCGTGTACGCGTGTATCGTCGTTCAGTTCGGGGTGAAACGATGTAACAAGCTGCTTACCTTGGCGTGCAGCAACGATGTGTCCATCTACCTCTGCCAAAATTTTAGCATCCCCCTTAACCTTGCGGATATATGGTGCACGGATGAATGTCATAGGTATGTCCTCGCCTACTCCCTTCATTGGTGCTATGGTATAGAAGCTACCGAGCTGACGACCATAGGCGTTACGGAGAACTTCCGTGTCCATAGTGGCGAGTCGGGTTGCAGGCTCGCCTTCAATCTGCTTTGAGAGTAGAATGAGTCCGGCACATGTTCCAAAGACGGGAAGTCCGTCGCTGATGGTGTTACGGATAGGTTCGAGCAAGTGTAGGTCGCTAAGCAACTTTGCTTGCACGGTGCTTTCACCTCCCGGGATTATCAGTCCATCCTTCGGCTGCTCCCAATCTGCCAGTTGTCTTATTTGGAAAGTTTCAACTCCAAGGCGCTGAAGCATTTGTTCGTGCTCCGCGAATGCGCCTTGAAGTGCCAATACTGCAATTCTCATTACTTGCCACGCTCAGCCATGAGCACTTCAATCTCGTGCTCGTTGATACCTACCATAGCTTCACCGAGGTCTTCAGAAAGCTCAGCAAGCTTCTTGGCATCGTTATAGTTAGTTACGGCCTGCACGATAGCAGCAGCACGCTTCTCAGGGTTACCGCTCTTGAAGATGCCAGAACCCACGAATACGCCCTCTGCTCCGAGCTGCATCATAAGAGCGGCATCAGCAGGAGTTGCAACGCCACCAGCAGCAAAGTTTACAACTGGCAATTTGCCGTTTTCGTGTACATACTTAACCAACTCATAAGGAACCTGCAACTGCTTAGCAGCCTCGAAGAGTTCGTCCTCAGCCATTGACTTGAGACGACGCATCTCGCTCTGCATCATACGCATATGGCGTACTGCCTGAACAACATCACCTGTGCCAGGCTCACCCTTTGTACGAATCATTGTGGCACCTTCTGCAATGCGACGAAGAGCTTCGCCAAGATTTTTTGCTCCGCACACAAAAGGAACGGTAAACTTTGTCTTGTCGATGTGGTAAACATCGTCTGCTGGAGAGAGAACCTCACTCTCATCAATATAGTCGATAGCAATAGCCTGAAGTATCTGAGCCTCTGCGAAATGACCAATGCGACATTTTGCCATTACAGGAATAGAAACGGCTTCCTGAATGCCCTTAATCATTTTGGGGTCGCTCATACGTGAAACGCCACCTGCTGCACGAATATCAGCTGGAATACGCTCAAGCGCCATTACAGCACATGCACCTGCAGCCTCTGCGATGCGAGCCTGCTCTGGAGTAGTAACGTCCATAATAACACCGCCCTTAAGCATCTGAGCCAAGTTGCGGTTCAATGTTTGTCTGTTTTCTGTCATAATGTTATTAAGTAAAATGTATTTAGATTATTTTAAATCTTATTCTGAAAGAGTGCTTCATTTCGTCCCAATTTGTGCCGAGCATCACAAATTTACCTATCTGTGAAGTTGAACGCACGTGTTTGCCAATGCACGGACAAGCGTCATAGTCGCCAATTCGCACAATACGCAAATTCTCTGAGGCATCCTCTGGCAAACGATCAATACTTATATCGTCGGGAATATGATTACGATCTACCACTTCATACTTTACGGGGAGGTCTTCCTCAATGAGTTCATTCATGCGCACTTCAATCTCTTTCTCTTCCTTGCGCGAAGGTTTGTGGTCGAGGATGAAACTGATTTTGCTTTTCTTGCGTTCAATGTGCGCATTGCGCGAGCGCTCGCATCCGAACATTCTCACCATTGTTTGGTTGAGTAGATGTTCTGCTGTGTGGGCAGGTGGGTACTCTTCCTTGTTGTGTGCGTTGAAAATCTCTTCTGTCTCCATACTCAATTGCATTTTAAGTATTACACATTTATACGCATCCACGTCCACGTTGACGGATGTAGTAGAGCCGAAGTGTACTGCCACGTTTGTACCAGAGAGTAAATCTGTAGCCACAACATCCTTGCGCGGAATATGAAGGAAAGTGAAAGCGTGGTCGGGTATATTTACCGTTAGCGATGCCTTCGCTCCGTCGAAGTTTGCAACAACAAACAACAATTCGTTGTTGGCTTTTCGCAAGAAAGCGTATTGACGTTCGGCAATGTGTTCGTTGACGTACATCAAATCGAAGAAGTCGCCTTCGCTTACAGCCTTCTCTGCATTAGCTATGTTGAGCACTTCAGAGTAAAGACGTGAGAGTTCACGCTCTTCATCGGTTGACTCTTTAGACACAAAAGCACGATACAGAGACGGAACAGTCCAATAATCGAATATAGTTGTTCTGCCGTCGCAACCGCTGAATCCTTCTTCGTCCATACCACGCTCGCCATACTCCTGACCTGCATATACCATGAACGGATTCTTGCGCATAAGCACATTTGCAACAAGAGCAGGGTAAGCACGGAATGCATCGCCAGCGAAGTAGTTGCTTGCAATGCGCTGCTCGTCGTGGTTCTCAAGGAAGTAAAGCATATGTTCGTTGATATCGTCCACCCACTGCCATGCTGTGGTGATTTTATAAGTTGGACAACCATCGCAGATTACGCTACGCATCGTGTCGTACATGCCCACCTTATCATATAGATAGTCGAAGCCTGCAGCCACGTAGTGACGATAATCCATGGGGTTATATACCTCTGCGATAAACAATATGCCAGGGTTGATGGCTTTCACCTTGGCGATAGCCCAACTCCAAAACGCGGTTGGCACCATCTCTGCCATATCGCATCGAAATCCGTCTACTCCTCTTGCTGCCCAAAACAATAGAATGTCAAGCATCTTCTGCCATGTGTTTGGCACCGGCGAGAAATGCTCTGAGCGTCCTCCGGCATCACAATAGTCAACACCGTAATTGAGTTTTACGGTTTCATACCAATCGTTCTTGCCAGGATATGCATCGAAGTGATCATTACCGGTTGCTTTTGCAGGGTATTCGGTGTAAGGTTCGGATTCTCCTGCGTAGAGGTCTATGCTTGGGGAGAACTGCTGTCCTACATTATAATAGAAGTTGTTATCAGAGCTAAATCCCATCGACTGGTTATCTGTTGCTCCAAGGTCAACGATTCCTTCTGGTTTTACAACCGAGTGATATTGACGAGCGACATGGTTAGGCACGAAGTCGATAATTACTTTCATGTTTGCCTTGTGAGTACGCTCTACGAGTGCGTCGAATTCCGCACTACGCTCATTCACATCTTCTGCAAGGTCGGGGTCTACATCATAGTAGTCGGTTATAGCGTATGGCGAGCCTGCTCTACCCTTCACTACAGCAGGGTGTTGTCGAGGGATACCGAACGAAGAATAGTCTGTCATAGAAGCATGGCGAATGATTCCCGTGTACCATATATGGGTGATACCTTTCGCACGAATCTGCTGGAGTACTTCGTCGGAGAAGAAGTTCATCTTTCCACAACCGTTCTCGGCAATCGTACCATTCTGCTTGCACACATTGGTACGATTGCCGAACAATCGTGTAAAAATCTGGTATATTATGATTTTCTGCTGAGCCATGTCAATTAGATGATACCGTGGGCAGCCACAGTCTTATCGATACGACCAATCATTCCCTGAAGAGCCTTACCTGGACCACACTCTGTGAAGTCGTTTGCTCCTGCCTTAATCATATTCTGTACGCTTGCAGTCCAACGTACACTGCTTGTGAGCTGAGCAATGAGGTTTGCCTGAATCTCAGCAGGGTCGGTGTGTGGCTGTGCGTCCACATTCTGGTATACGGGACACTTCGGCTCAGAGAATGTTGTTGCCTTGATTGCCTTTTCAAGTTCTTCCTTTGCTGGTTGCATCAGCGGAGAGTGGAATGCTCCACCAACCTTCAACGGCAGAGCGCGCTTAGCACCTGCAGCCTTCAGTTTCTCGCAGGCAGCGTTGACTGCATCAACATTACCGCTGATAACGAGCTGACCAGGGCAGTTGTAGTTGGCTGCAACAACGATGTTACCATCGGTGCTAACCTCTGCACAAATCTCCTCTATTTTCTCGTCTGGCAAGCCGATAACAGCAGCCATTGTACCAGGGGCTGCCTCACAAGCCTTCTGCATTGCAATGGCACGTGCAGAAACCAACTTCACGCCATCCTCAAAGCTCAATGCGCCTGCTGCAACAAGTGCAGAAAGTTCACCAAGCGAATGACCAGCTACCATTGTCGGTGCAAATTCGTCACCAAGACAAAGAGCAGAAATAACGCTATGAAGGAATACTGCAGGTTGTGTAACCTTTGTTTGAGTAAGCTCTTCGTCTGTACCCTCAAACATTATATCAGTGATGCGGAAGCCCAGGATTTCATTAGCTTTCTCAAAAAGTTCCTTTGCTTTCTCATTATTATCGTACAGGTCTTTGCCCATACCTACAAACTGTGATCCTTGTCCAGGAAATACAAATGCTTTCATTCAAATTCTTTTATTTAATATTAATATACTCTTAATAATACACAAAAACCTTCATTCCAAGCAAACTTGATAGTTAAGGTTTGCGCATATTTTATGCAAAGATACAAAAAATGTAACAATCGCTATCGATATTTGATTAATTGTTGCTAAAAAATACTAACTTTGCAGTTGTAAGGCTTTGATGATACCCCATTATCAAGTCAACACCACTTACAAATTAGCATTAAACACTCTACATTTAAATATATGAATATATATAAATTGCGGCACGCTATACTGACACTTCTAATATTTACATTGTCAATTGCACATCTGTCCGCTCAGATTAAATGGAATTCTGCGTATCAAGCATATATTGATCAATATAAAGACCTTGCCATTGAGCAAATGCTGAAATATAACATTCCAGCAAGTATTACTCTGTCGCAAGGTTTATTGGAAAGTGGAGCTGGAAAGAGCTGGCTCACCAAATCGTCAAACAATCATTTCGGAATCAAATGTCATGGTTGGACAGGTCGTCGTGTGTTTCATGATGATGATGCACGCGGAGAGTGCTTTAGAGCTTACGATAATCCCCGACAGAGTTTTGAAGACCATAGCCGTTTTCTTGCTACACAATCACGCTACGCATGCCTGTTTTCTTATTCGCGAACCGATTACAAGAGTTGGGCACGTGGACTGAAGCAGTGTGGTTATGCAACAAATCCTCAGTATGCTTCAAAACTGATACAGATAATTGAGCTCTATCAGTTGAACAAGTTTGACAAAGCTACGAGGTTTGATCAGTTTATGGTTAAACATTCAACGGAGGATGGCTTAGCTCCCGATGGCACATTCCACGTTATAAAAGCATACAACCACAACTATTATATAATAGCCCGTAAAGGCGATACGTTCAAATCGCTTTCAAAAGAACTATGTATTGGTAAACGAAGACTCGCAAAATACAACGAACGTTATTATAAAGACGAGTTAAATCCTGGCGACATTATTTATTTAAAGCGAAAAAGAAAGAAAGCCACAAAGGAATACAAAAATGTGCCACACGTCGTAAAGAACGGCGAAAGCATGTATTCTATAGCTCAAAAGTATGGCATTCGTTTGTCAAGTCTGTATAAGAAGAACGGACTTAGTCCCGACTTTGAGATAAGAGTTGGTGACAGACTTAGAGTTTATTAATGATTAGTATCGGTCGTTACGCATATATTACATACATACATACATCCATCAACCGATACCAACATCCGCAACGATTGATACGTATATGTGTAACAATCGTTGCGGATGTTTTTTACTCATTTTTCATATGTGTCGATTTCTTCTTCAAACAATTTGTCGAATATATCCATTAATGCATTCTTATCGTTTATAATCTCGCGTATCGCTTTAAGTTTATCTGTGTTTGGCGAGTTCGGTAACCACAGACGTATATATCCATGTGTGGAATACTTATGGTCGAGATGCTCAAAGAAGCGTTTCTTTTGTTCTTCTTTATTGTATTCTGGATAATGACTCAACCCATACTGTATCGTACGGCGGAATATGTGTATAGGCTCAAGATCTCTATCGGCTTCGGCTACAATCTTGCCATAAATGCTACGTGGTGCATGTGAGGCTGATGCACGATGGTCTTCCACAGCTTCCTTCATTATACGCAATTGTTCGGGTGAAAACCAACGCTGAAGACGGCGATCTGCCATAAGTATTTTGCCGCTTTGGATGTGATGTACAGCACGCGGACCCTCAAGTCCAAGGTCGTGATAAGCGGCAATCGTATATGACATATTGATGTCTGCACCACATTTTAAAGCAAGTTCAAGCGACTGCTTTATTACATGATTGACATGTGACAATCGGTGTGCTTTATCAAAAGAATTATAGCGGGGTAATATATTTTGCTCGACAAATTCCATCAGATCGAGACTTACGTTTCTTCCATTCATGTCTTGAAAACTTTTATTTTAATTGCAAAATTAATCTATTATAGTTAATTTTGCAAGAACATACACAACTAATATTAATAAATAAGATGAACGAATCGAATGTAATAACCAATTCTTTTAAAGCGTGGTTTCTTGCAGCACGCCCGAAAACACTCACGGGGGCTGCTGTACCTGTGATGATAGGCATTGCTGCCGCTATTGCTCAATATGGTGACACAGTACGAGTTGGTGCTGCTGTACTCTGTATGCTCTTTGCTCTCGTGATGCAGATTGATGCCAACTTCATAAATGATTATTTCGACTTTATGAAAGGTACAGACGACGAGAAGCGTCTCGGGCCTAAGCGCGCATGTGCGCAAGGCTGGATTACGGCTGCTGCAATGCGCCTTGGGCTTCTTTACACTACTCTTTTAGCTTGTGCTATCGGTCTTCCACTTATATATTATGGTGGTTGGGAGATGATACTCATAGGTGTAGCTTGCGTCGTATTTTGCTTCCTATACACCATCTCGTTTTCATACATCGGACTTGGTGACGTTCTTGTGCTCGTATTCTTCGGTCTATTACCGGTCTGCATGACGTATTGGCTTGTGTCTCCTCCAACGCCACTCATGTCAATACCTTGGCAGGTGATTACATTGTCCGCAGCTTGTGGTTTGGTTATAGATACACTACTTGTAGTGAACAACTACCGAGACATTGACAACGACAGACGTGCTGGCAAACGCACGCTCATTGTTCGTATTGGCGAGCATGGCGGCTTGACACTCTATGCTATTCTTGGATTTATAAGCACTATTTTGGCGTTAATTGGTATGGCATTTCTTAATTGGCAGGATGAGCAATACGCGAAGTTGATTATATTGCTTTATTTGCCATTTCATATTGTGACATTCACGGAGATGCGCCGTATACGAAAAGGTGCAGAACTGAACAAAGTGCTTGGCATGACTGCTCGCAATATGTTGATATATGGCATTCTGGTCACCATTGGATTACTCGTATAAGCACACTCCATTATTCATGTGCATATACTTAATCAATGAGTAGGCAATAAATTCACGTAAATAGCATAAAAAATTTTATAAAAACTTGTAGGATATAACTAAAGTATATACTTTTGCAGCGAAAATTGCGATGGGATAAATATAAACGCCTATCATAACAAGCAAATCAAGTAACAAATAATAAGACTTTAATAATATATGAAACAACAAAAAGCTCTGACACTCAAGACACTAACAAAGAGTAATGTATGGGAAGTTGAAGAAAATGACATCTTCAGAATGTGGGAAACAGCAGAAAAAGAGTCGGATTTCAAAGACAACCGCAATCATTATATGGACGTTATACGTAGTGCCTTTGAAATAGAAGAAATAAAAATAGACAAGCCGGAGGTAATAAAGAAATATGAAGCACGCGACTTTAAGGTCGGAAATATACACTTTGACGACAACGACAACAAAAAATGGGGCATTAAGAAGCGTGCAATCAACCGCATCACAGATCTTACATACGAGAATATACATCATATTTCTGCTGCAAAACTTATTGAAGTTCTTGATCGTAACTTCGGCGGTGGTTGGGATTCATTGTCGCAGAGCGTACAGGATATAATCGAGTCTGGTTTCGATATTAGCACGACAACCTTACCTAAAGATCGTCTGCACAAACCTGGTGGTATGTACGATAAAAAAGTTAATGATGGCTATGAGGTTCTCGAAATAACCAAGGGACTTTGGGTTGAAGCTATTTTTGCAAAGGCAAAACCAAAAGTAGAAAATCACCATAAGTATGATGACGATAACGACTCTATGAACAATGGATTTGGTGACAACTATGACGAAGATTTTGAAGATGAGAATCCAAGTGAAAACTCTTATGATGATGACGACGATGACGACTTCGATGAGGACAAATTAACAGAGGAGAGCTATCGTACTACATTTGAAACAGAAGAAGATCTCAACCTTGAAGCAGAGGACGTAGCGGATGATGACTATTAATAATCTGCTGCTTCAATAAGTATAAGAAACGATAAAAACATAGCTTATTTGCACTAATGCGTAAAATATTGCACATAACTTTTGGCATTGTGCAAATAAGTATGTACCTTTGCACAAACTTTTTATTATTGTGCAAATGATTGAAATACCAAGTTTTAACGAACTTATAGAAAAGAGTATTATCTCTAATTGGGATAAGGATGCTCTTACCGATTTTAAAGGCGCAACTTTACAGTATCATGATGTAGCTCGCAAGATTGAAAAGCTCCACATTATGTTTGAAAGTAGTGGTGTGCAGCGTGGTGACAAAATTGCGCTCTGCGGACGTAATAGTTCCAATTGGGCTGTAGCTTTCCTCGCAACACTTACCTACGGTGCTGTAGCTGTACCTATTCTTCATGAGTTCACAGCCGATCAGATTCACAACATTGTAAACCATAGTGAAGCAAAGTTGCTCTTCGTTGGTGACTATGTTGCTACAATCATCGACCAAACAAAGATGCCCGACCTTGAAGGCATTATCTACATCCCCGACTATTCGCTCGTAGTGTCTCGTACTGATAAGCTTACTTATGCTCGCGAACATCTTAACGCTATGTTCGGTGAGAAATATCCTAAGTTCTTCCGTAAGGAGCACGTACACTATTACAGAGAGCAAAGCCCAGAGGAACTGGCGCTTATCAACTACACTTCTGGCACTACCGGTTTCTCTAAGGGTGTTATGATTCCGTACCGCGCAATGTGGAGCAACTACGACTTTGCTATGACTGCCGTAGCCAAGCACATTAAGAAGGGCGATAATGTCATCAGTATTCTCCCTATGGCACACATGTATGGCATGGCGTTCGAATTCCTCTTCGAATTCCTCTTCGGCTGTCACGTATTCTACCTTACACGCGTTCCTTCTCCGGCTATCATTGCTGCAGCATTCGCAGAAGTAAAACCGGCAATCATCATTGCTGTACCCTTGGTTATCGAGAAGATTATCCGCAAAAAGGTGCTGCCTAAGCTTCAGACAAATCGCATGCGTCTGTTGCTCAACATGCCGTTCGTAAACAAGAAGGTCTTCGAGAAGATTCGCGAGCAGGTAGTAAATGCGTTCGGTGGCAAGTTCTATGAGATTATCGTTGGCGGTGCTGCTTTCAACCAGGAAGTAGAGCAGTTCTTGCAGCGTATTGAATTCCCGTATACTGTTGGTTACGGAGCTACCGAGTGTGCTCCTATTATATGTTATGCAGATTGTCACGACTTTGTTGCAGGTTCGTGCGGCAAGCCCGTTGTACACATGGAGGTTAAGATTGACAGCCCGGATCCGCAGAATGTACCTGGCGAGATTCTTGCTCGTGGTCTTAACGTAATGCTCGGATACTTCAAGAACGAAGAGGCTACAGCACAGACACTCGACGCAGAGGGTTGGTATCATACAGGCGACCTCGGACTTATGGATGCTGATGGCAATGTATTTATTAAGGGACGTTCAAAGAATATGCTCCTGGGCGCATCTGGTCAGAATATCTATCCGGAGGAGATTGAGGATAAGCTCAACTCGCTGAATATGGTTAACGAGTGCATTGTCGTTCAACGTGGCGAGAAACTTGTTGGTCTTGTTTATCCCGACTTCGACGAGGCTGCTACAATGCAGCTCAACGACTCCGACCTTGAGAACATCATGGAGGAGAACCGCCAGGAGCTCAATGCTTCACAGCCTCCTTATTGTCGACTTGCTGCAATTGAGATTGTAAAGGAAGAGTTTGAGAAGACCCCGAAGAAGAGTATTAAGCGCTATTTGTACAAGTAAACGCATACAACATTGAAGCATAGCAACATGCTTCTCCATACAAAGAAAAAGGATAATTATGATACGCTGTTTAAATATTACAGCAATCATAATTATCCTTTTTTGTTGTTCTATTATCGATTATTTCTTTTCAACAGGAACTGCATACCAATCACCGGTTTCTTTTACGAGCTTACGTCCGAAACTTATCGGATAACCTGGACGTGTTACAGACTGGAGCAACTTGCCGTCTTTCTCCTTCTTTACAGCCATGTCGTTGTACTTGACAATGATACGTGTAGCAAAACGCTTCCAGCTGGCAAGCATCTCGTCTGCCTTTGCGTTGCTGTAGTTGTTCAGGAGTTTCAAAGCTGCAGCCTTGTCTGTCTGATACAAGTCGACAGTCTGCTTCTCTATTGAAGCCTGATTTGCGAAATAGCTTGTTTCGAGCGAATCGCGAACAGCCTTAAGTTCCGGGAACAACTGCGAGTAGCGCGGATAAACCATGTTGCTCACCATGTTGCAAAGCCAGAAAGCGTTGTCAGAACTGAATGTAACAGCATCAGCACCCTTCGTGTTGTAGCATGCAGGCTGAACAGTATTGCCGCAATATACAGGTGTATACGCTACCATGTTTGCATCGTCATTGCCGAACCATAATACGCCACCGATTTCGCGTGGCAACCATGAACGCAACTGCGACACAAATGTGAAAGCAGTCTGCTGCGTAGAGATAGGACGCTCATTGAAATACTGCTTGCCATCAACGGTGAAAGTCAAAGGAGTCGGGCGATAAGGCATCTCATAGATACCACCACCAATGCTTGTTGTGTCGAGTGCAAGAGCTGTACCTTCATAATGATCGCGCATACCGTTCTCTACATCAGCCACAGAAAGCTTACGGTTAGGGACAATCCACAAAGGCATGTCCTCTGCATCCTTATCCTTACCTAAAGCCCAAGGCAAGTAACGGTCAAATCCATCAGCATAGTGATTGAAGAAGCTCCAAACACGTGCATCGCAGAAACGACGACCAGAGAAGTCTGGGAATGCGTATGTATTCTTCCACGAGAACTCAGAATCCTTACCATTGAACCATCCCATCTTACGGGCGTAAGAAATTACGTTCTTCGAGTAAAGCACGTTTTTCTTGTCCTTCATGTTGAACTTGCCAATACGGCTTTGGTTGGCATGTGCACAAATAGCATCATCGGGTATGCGCAGAGCTACCCAAACAACACCTTTAGAACCAGCACCTGTACCCTGCATCTCCATAATCCAAGCCTCGTTGGGGTCGCAGATAGAGAAAGTCTCACCTTCTGAGTTATAACCATATTTCTCTACAAGCGATGTCATTACACTGATTGCCTCACGTGCAGTCTTTGCGCGTTGCAAAGTTACGTAAATAAGCGATCCGTAATCAAGAATTCCGGTTGAATCGACCATCTCCTCACGACCGCCATACGTGGTCTCGCCGATTGAAAGCTGAAACTCGTTGATATTACCTATAACGTTATAAGTAACTGGCGCTTCCTCAATCTCTCCATGATACACGCCAGAATCCCAATCGTAAATCTGGCGCATTGAGCCCTTTGGGTGAGTGCCTGCCGGATAATGGCAAAGATGACCGAACATACCGTAATCGTCAGCATTATAAGACACCATGACCGAACCGTCAACACTCGCCTTCTTACCTACAATAAGGTTAGAGCAAGCGAATGCTCCGCTTGAAGCAAGGAGCATTGCTGCTGAAAGAACTAATGATTTCATAGGCTTCGCTAATTTTATTCGCAAGCCTTGAAGCTCATATCAAGTCCCTTAACCGAGTGGGTAAGAGCGCCAACAGAGATGAAGTCGACACCACACTCTGCATAGTCGCGAATTGTGTCGAATGTGATACCACCACTCGACTCCGTCTCAAACTTTCCGCCAACGATATCTACAGCCTTCTTTGTATCTGCAACAGAGAAATTGTCGAGCATGATACGATTAATGCCACCGCAGTTCATTGCCTCTGCAAGCTCATCAAAGTTGCGCACCTCAATCTCAATCTTAAGGTCGAGACCCTTCTCCTTGAGATACTCATGGCAACGTGTGATAGCGTTTGTGATGCCACCACAGAAGTCAATATGATTATCCTTCAAGAGAATCATGTCGAACAAACCGATACGATGGTTCATGCCTCCACCAATCTTCACAGCCTGCTTTTCAAGCATACGCAAGCCAGGAGTTGTCTTGCGTGTGTCGAGCACGTGAGTTTTTGTGCCCTTCAGACGTTCAACATATTTGTTTGTCATTGTTGCAATACCACTCATACGCTGCATGATGTTCAGCATGAGACGCTCTGTTTGTAGCAGAGAACGAACCTTAGCAGTAACAACCATCGCAATGTCACCCTTCTTTACTGGTGTACCATCGTTGATGAGCACTTCCACCTGCATTGTCGGATCGAACTTTGCAAACACACGTTTTGCCAGTTCTACGCCAGCAAGAATACCATCCTCTTTGATAAGAAGATGTGACTTGCCCATTGCGTTCTCTGGAATACAACACAATGTAGTGTGGTCACCATCACCTATGTCTTCTGCAAATGCCAAATCGATAAGTCGATCTTCTAATTCGTTTACGCTTAACATAATCTTTAAAATTTTTAATTTGTTATTATATTAATATATTATTGTCTTTAAAAGCCTGCAAGCCAACAGCTGTTTTCTTGATAATGATTGTTCCGCCAAGCCAGATAGTAAACGCAATCTCTTTTTCGAGGTGGAACACTCTCTTCACAACGCCATCCTCTATCTCCACCACTCCATTTGCTATGGAATTGTCATCACTAACAATGTGATGGGCTGCATATAGATTACTCATTGCTTTAAGGATTATTGCTTTTGTTTAAGCATTAATGGTTTCTTTGATTGCAGAATGAGACTGCTATCATTAGTTGTTTTTAGCGAGTCTACTTTGTTGCCGTTCGATTGCTCTGCACGCTTTGTATGCATACGTATCAACTTGATGTTCGTAATAAGCAACATCTTCAACGTTGTCTTTGATGTCAAGTTTTGGTTCTGCGTATTATTGTGCAAGAATAAACCCTTTATGCTCTTTATCTTTAAACGTCCTGTATTATTTATCTGCAAATGATAGTGGGTGCTTGACATAAGCGAATTGCTTATCACCTCTACCGAATCGTTGCTATATGTTACCGCAAGTAATGCAACACCATCTCGCATTCCATCTTGATAGATAAACTTCGTGTCGAAATCGAGGAATATTCTATCGCCTTCATGGTAGGAAGTATCTGCTTTTATCTCGAATGTCTTACGATTAAAGGCTAAGTATGGTGATAGAATAACGATTGGTGACGACTGCCACACGTTTGTTGTGTCTGAGTTGTTTATAATCTCATCACCTATGCTCAGCTGTGAACCACCATATATAGCCGATTCGTTATTGAGTCGCTCCGCCACTTTATCGTATACATCTTCAAGCAACTTTGTGTGACGAGTATAGTACACTAAAGACGAATCAAAGTCAGCCTGACTAACCCTGTGTTTCTTTAGAATATATGTTTGATAAGCGCGCATAGCTATAGTGTCGCCAGTTGTATTAACGCTTTGAATACCCTCAGCAATGTGGTAATCGTATATGATATCAGCCATTTTGTTGGGCTGAAGATACTTGCGGGGTATTCCTGGTTTGCAGCTGATGATGCCCAATACGGACATTATAACAATGGCACAATATATAACTCTTTGCATTATGTATATATATATTATTTGTTAGAAAACAAAACTTCCAACTGTTTTCTATAGAATAGTAACAAAGTAACTACACCAACGCTGATACATGCATCAGCGAAGTTGAATACGGGGGAGAAGAATACATATTCAGAACCTCCGACATAAGGCATCCACTCTGGCCATGTGGTCTGAATGATTGGGAAGTAGAACATATCTACAACTTTACCATGAAGGAATGTAGAATATCCCTCACCAAACGGAACAAACTGCGAGACTGTAAATGGTGTTGAAGCATCGAATATCAAGCCATAAAACAGACAGTCGATTAAGTTGCCTGCAGCACCTGCAAGCACCATCGCAATTAATACGATGTATCCGATAGGCGCTTCATTTTTCTTGATTATCTTAGCAAGATAGTAACCAATAAAGCCTATAGCAAAGAGACGGAAGAGGCTGAGTACGAGTTTGTTTATGAATTTCATTCCATAAGCCATTCCGTTGTTTTCTATGAATTCGATATAGAACCAATCTGTCACTCGCTTAGCCTCGCCGAGTGTCATATTGGTCTTCACTTCAATTTTTATTATTTGGTCGATAAGCAGTATAGCTATAACAATAGCTATTGTTATCCATGCTTTAAATGTTTTGTTGTTCCGTATCATTGATTATTAAAAATATGGGAGTGTACCAAGTCCTTGCATACATTATTATATATACAGTCTTGATACACTCACAATTAGTAGCGACTACTACTTTTTACGTGCATTCTTAGATGCGACACTAAGTGTAGCATGGGGTACAACGCGAAGACGTTCCTTTGGAATGAGTTCGCCTGTCATACGGTCAATACCATAAGTCTTATTCTCCACACGCACCAAAGCAGCTTCCAGTCCCATAATGAACTTTTGCTGACGATTAGCCATCTGTGCAATCTCTTCTTTTGATTGCGATGCACTACCCTCTTCGAGAGCTTTGTATGTAGGAGATGTATCTTCTATGCCATTGCCATCTGTATTACGCAGCTGCTCCATCATCGAATTAAAATCGCGACGAGCAAGGCGCAACTTTTCGTTAATTATCTCGCGAAACTCTTCAAGTTCCTCGTCCGAGTAACGTGTCTTTTCTGCCATGATTGATAGGGTTTAGTAAGATTGAATATTAGAGTTATTTAAGTAGAGGGCGTGTTGCGATGAACACGCCCTCTTGTGTTTGTTACGTATTAGTTCTTAACGATCTTCACATTGAGCTTGAAGTCGTCGATTTCAACCTCAACACCGTCGTTCTCTGCAACATTTATGTCGAGAGCAAGAACCTGCGACTTTATGTAATCAGCGTAACCTGCGATAGCGTTTTCTATGCGCTCGTTAGGCGAAACTGTTACATGAATACGGTCTGTAATCTCAAGACCCGACTCCTTGCGGATATTCTGAATGCGTGAGATAAGCTCGCGAGCCATACCCTCGTTGCGGAGTTCGTCGGTAAGCTCAATCTCAAGAGCAACTGTCAGGTTACCCTCGTTGCTTACGAGCCAGCCCGGAATATCCTCAGAGATAATCTCTACGTCAGCCACCTCGACGGTAACGTCCTGACCCTCAACGTTCACAACGATGTTGCCGTTGTTCTCGAAGAGTGCAATCTGCTCCTGGTCGAAAGCAGAAACAGCTGCTGCGATGCCCTTCATGAGCTTGCCGAACTTCTTACCCATTGTGCGGAAGTTGCACTTCACCTTCTTCACGAGAACGCCGTTGCCCTCGACGAAGCGGAGTTCCTTCACGTTTACCTCGCTCAGGATCAAGTCCTTCACAGCCTCAATGTGGCGGCGCTGCTCCTCGCTTGCTGCCGGAACCATGATAGCCTGCAGCGGCTGACGCACAGCGATGTTCACCTTCTTGCGCAGAGCGTGAATCATTGAAGTGATGGTCTGTGCCATACCCATGCGGCTCTCAAGTTCGCTGTCGATGAGACTCTCATCGGCTACTGGGAACTTAGCTAAGTGAACCGACTCTGTGCCCTCAAGCTCGTTTACGCCGAGGTCGCAGTAGAGCTGATCAGCAAAGAACGGAGCGAACGGAGCGAGCAACTTAGCCACGGTCTTAAGACAAGCATAGAGAGTCTGATAAGCAGCCAACTTGTCCTTAGACATGTCTGTACCCCAGAAACGTTTGCGGTTAAGACGAACGTACCAGTTGCTGAGGTCGTTGTTCACGAAGTCGATGATGAGACGACCGGCGCGTGTCGGGTCGTAGTCCTCCATCTCCTTTGTTACATTCTTCACGAGAGTGTTGAGCACAGAGAGCACCCAGCGGTCAATCTCCGGACGCTCTGCAACCGGAACAAGCTCAGCCTTAGCGTCGAACTCGTCAACGTTGGCATAGCCGCTGAAGAATGAGTAAGTATTATATAATGTACCGAAGAACTTGCGACGCACCTCGTCAACACCCTTCGGGTCGTACTTGAGGTTGTCCCAAGGCTCAGAGTTAGTCATCATGTAGAAGCGAACAGCGTCAGCACCGTACTCCTCTATCTGGTCGAACGGATTGACAGCGTTGCCCAAGTGTTTAGACATCTTGTTGCCCTTTGCGTCGAGCACAAGACCTGATGATATTACGTTCTTGAACGCAACCGAGTCGAACACTATTGTAGCGATAGCGTGCAATGTGAAGAACCAGCCACGAGTCTGGTCAACGCCCTCGTTGATGAAGTCAGCTGGGAAGAACTTTGGCGGAATAGCCACGCCTTCGTAGTTGCTGTTCACAAGAGCTTTGCGATCGTCCTCTGTGCCACGAGCCATCTCGCCCTCGAACGGATAGTGGAGCTGTGCGTAAGGCATAGAACCAGAGTCGAACCAAACGTCGATGAGGTCGCTCTCGCGGTGCATCGGCTGACCCTCGTCGTTAACGAGTACGATATTGTCTACATACGGACGGTGGAGGTCTACGCGGTCGTAGTTCTCCTTAGAGTAGTCGCCCGGTACGAAGCCTTTGTCCTTAAGCGGGTTAGATGCCATAACGCCAGCAGCTACAGCTTTCTCGATTTCTGCATAAAGCTCTGCCA
>ERZ791628.69-NODE-69-length-51059-cov-16.5327_pt1 | contig 51059 bp, 51 predicted proteins | sample MGYA00510265_ERZ791628 | MGnify/ENA primary metagenome ERZ791628 (study PRJEB30046, sample SAMN00715184) | human gut metagenome | study: EMG produced TPA metagenomics assembly of the A metagenome-wide association study of gut microbiota in type 2... | reverse complement strand
TCAGGCATTGGTATTCACCATGCTGAGTGCAGTATTCATCTCGCTGGCTCATGTAAAGTCTCATGAGGCTGAGCCAGAGGTAGTGAAGTAGTTTATAGCTTATAGATTACGGATCTAATTTCATTCAGATAATAAACAAAGAAAATATAAACAACTTAAATTATTAAGATTATGTTATCACTTTTATTAGCAGCAGAGATTGCAAAGTTGGGTGCCGCAGTAGGTGCAGGTTTGGCCGCTATTGGCGCAGGTATTGGTATCGGTCGCATTGGTGGCCAGGCTATGGACGCTATGGCTCGTCAGCCAGAGAAGATGGGCGACCTCCGTTCTTCTATGATTATCGCAGCTGCGTTGGTTGAGGGTGTTGCGTTCTTCGCTGTCATCATCGCCATCCTGGCAATCGTTATGTAATCATCTCATCTGTCACTATCATCTGCCCCGATAAAAGGAAGTCTCAGGCATCAGCCTGATGTCTTTCCGGGGCATGATAGAGATGATTCTAGAGTTAGTTAAAATAAAACGTTTAAGTAAAACTTTAACCAGTATATATGGATTTATTGATTCCTGATAGCGGTTTGCTTTTCTGGATGACAGTCGTCTTTCTGATTGTTTTCGTCATCTTGAGAAAGGCTGGTTTCGGAGCCATCGTCAAGATGGTGACTGAGCGCAAGGCCTTCATCGACGAGAGCCTGAAGAAAGCGCACGAAGCCAACGAGAAGCTTGCCAATATCCAAAAAGAAGGTGAATCCATCTTGCAGGAAGCTCGCGAGAAGCAGGCTGCCATCCTCAAGGAGGCTGCTGATACCCGCGATGCCATCGTAGAGAAAGCACAGGACAAGGCTCGCGAAGAGGGCGCTCGTCTGCTCTCTGACGCCAAGGCGCAGATTGAGACAGAAAAGCAGAACGCCATCCGCGAAATCCGTGGACAGGTTGCCGAGCTCTCTGTTCAGATTGCAGAGAAGGTGCTCAAGGCTAAGCTCTCTGACGACAAGGCACAGATGGATATGATAAATCGACTGCTGGACGAGGTTTCTTCTGACAACAAACAGTAAAGCTTATGGATATCGGTGTAATATCGGTGCGTTATGCCCGTGCCCTCATCAAGGCAGCACTCGGCATGAAGCTCGAAGATCAGGTGTACCAGGAGATGCAGACGCTCTACACGAGCTACATCGACGTGCCTGAACTGAGATTTACGATAGACAACCCTATGCTTTCCAAGGACAAGAAGCAGGCGCTTCTCACCACAGCCCTGGGTAAGAACCCATCGGATCTGAGCAAGAAGTTCATCGCACTCGTCCTGAAGGAGGATAGGGAGAGCACCCTGCAATTCATGGCTGCTTCGTATATCACTCTTTACAGGAAACAGAAGAACATCATCCGCGGTAAGCTGATCACCGCCACTGCCGTTGATGCCTCTACGGAGGACAAGATGCGCAAGATGGTGGAGCAGAGAACGCAAGGTACTGTGGAGTTCAAGACTGAGGTGAACCCTGATTTGATTGGTGGTTTCATCCTTGAGTATGATACTTACAGAATGGATGCGAGCGTGAAGACTAAGCTCAACAACATTCTGACACAGCTCAAAAAGTAAAACGAAAAGAGAACGGAAAGGGTTACTTCTTTATTATAAAGGTAATCATCAAGTTCAAATTTCAAAGTTCAAATTTCAAAGTAAATAAACAATGTCAGATAAAATTAAACCAAGTGAGGTGTCTGAAGTGCTTCAGCAGCAGCTCCAGGAGGTGAATGGCTCTCAGCAGTTTGACGAGGTAGGTACCGTGCTTACCGTCAGCGATGGCGTGGCTCGTATCTACGGTCTTCGCAATGCCGAGGCTAATGAGCTTCTTGAGTTCGAGAACGGCACGATGGCTATCGTCATGAACTTGGAGGAAGACAATGTAGGTTGTGTCCTCTTAGGTCCTACAGCTGGCATCAAGGAGGGACAGAGCGTGAAGCGTACACACCGTATTGCTTCTATCCGCGTAAACGACAACTTCCTCGGACGTGTCGTAAACCCTCTGGGTCAGGCTATTGATGGTCTGGGTGACATCGACCTCACCGATTCTTTCGAGATGCCTTTGGATCGTAAGGCACCTGGTGTAATCTATCGTCAGCCAGTAAAGGAACCTCTTCAGACTGGTTTGAAGGCGGTAGACTCTATGATTCCTATCGGTCGTGGACAGCGTGAGTTGATCATCGGTGACCGTCAGACCGGTAAGACTGCCATCGCAGTGGATACCATCATCAACCAGAAGAGTTTCTATGAGGCAGGCAAGCCTGTATATTGTATCTATGTAGCCATCGGTCAGAAAGCATCTACCGTTGCAGCATTGGTACAGAACCTGAAGGAGCACGGCGCCCTGCCATATACCATCATCGTAAGTGCTACCGCTGCCGATCCTGCAGCCATGCAGTATTACGCACCATTCGCCGGTGCGGCTATCGGTGAGTACTTCCGCGACCGTGGTTACTCAGCCCTCGTAGTATATGATGACTTGAGTAAGCAGGCTGTGGCTTACCGTGAGGTATCATTGATCCTCCGCCGTCCATCAGGACGTGAGGCTTACCCTGGTGATGTGTTCTATCTCCACTCTCGTCTGTTGGAGCGTGCCGCTCGTATCAACGACCAGCAGGAGGTAGCCGAGCAGATGAACGACCTTCCTGAGTGCCTGAAGGGCAAGGTGAAGGGTGGTGGCTCTTTGACAGCCCTCCCAATCATCGAGACCCAGGCTGGTGACGTTTCTGCCTACATCCCAACCAACGTGATTTCCATCACCGACGGTCAGATCTTCCTGGAGACCGACCTCTTCAACCAGGGCTTCCGCCCAGCTATCAACGTAGGTATCTCTGTATCTCGTGTAGGTGGTTCTGCCCAGATCAAGAGTATGAAGAAGGTGGCTGGTACACTGAAGATTGATATGGCTCAGTATCGTGAGCTGGAGGCCTTCTCTAAGTTCTCTAGCGATATGGATGCCGTAACAGCGATGACTCTGGACCGTGGCCGTAAGAACGACCAGTTGCTGGTTCAGCCTCAGTACCGCCCAATGCCGGTAGGCGAGCAGGTAGCTATTCTCTATTGTGGTGTTCACGGATTGATGCACGACGTGCCAATGGATAAGGTTCGCGACTGTCAGGATCTGTTCCTCGATGCAATGCGCAGCCAGCACGCTGATGTGATTGAGACTTTGGGCGATGGTAAACTCACCGATGATGCCATTAAGGCAGTCGAGGAGACCATGGCTAATGTTGCAGGACAATATAAAGCGTAATAGCCTATGCCGTCATTAAAAGAGATTAAAACTCGCATAGCCAGCGTTAACAGTACCCGTAAGATTACGAGTGCGATGAAGATGGTGGCTTCCAGTAAGTTGCATCATGCTCAGGTAGCTATCCAGAATATGCTGCCTTATGGAAATATGCTGGAACATATCCTCAAGAGTTTCCTGGTAAGTACTCCGAATGTCGACCATCCGTTGCAGTTGGAGCACAAGGAGACCAAGCGTGTAGCTCTTGTGGTATACAGTTCTAACAGCAGCTTGTGTGGTGGATTCAATTCCAACGTTATCAAGATGATGATGCATGCGGTGGACGAGTATAAGGCTCAAGGCATTGACGACATCACGGTATATCCTATCGGACGAAAAGTGGCAGAGAAGGCACAGAAACTGGGTTTGAAGATTGGCGGTAACTTTAATGATCTTGCCGATCATCCTCGTGCCAGCGCCTGTGCAGATATCGCCTATTCACTTGCCAGGCAGTATGCTGCTGGTGAGCTCGATAAGGTGGAGATGATTTATCATCACTTTAAGAGTGCCGGTTCACAGATTCTGACCCGCAAGACTTTCTTGCCTATTGACCTCAGCACTGAGGCGATAGGAGTGGACAACGATCGTGACCTTACCTCTAATGTGGCTACGGCAAAGGCTCAGGAATATCTGCGCCAAAAGCAGGCTGAAGCTGACGGACGCCAGAGTTCTGAGGCAAAACCTCTGAATGATGACTTCATTGTAGAGCCAGACTTGGAGACTGTTTTGGGAGTCTTGATTCCTAAGCAGCTTCGTCTGATGATTTATACAGCGTTGCTGGATAGCCAGGCGAGTGAGCATGCTGCCAGAATGGTGGCCATGCAGACCGCTACGGATAATGCCGATGAACTCTTGCGCGAACTCAACTTGCAGTACAACAAGAGTCGTCAACAGGCCATTACCAATGAATTGCTTGATATTGTGGGAGGTAGCGTAAACAACTAAGTTTCCTTCCATCTGTATAATGTTTAATCGGGGTAAATCACTTATTGAAAGAGATTTACCCCGATTTTATGTTTTGTATGCAAATAAAACAGTAAAATTAATAAATATTAAGAAAACGGCTTAAAAAACTAATTTTATTTAAAGTTGCGCTAACATTCTTTCGTTTTTTTTTTTTTTTGTTAACTTTGCGGCGCGTTTGAGAACTAAACCAGAGGCTTAGTTACCCAAATGGGATTGCGGGTACAGCATCGCCTGGATCAGGGTTGCTCCGAACGACAGAAGCTTTACGAGAAGTATACTGTCTCAATCTCCTTGCTGCTTGTGACGACTCGTTTCGACATAAGGGGAAGAGAAAATGTGTCTGTATAAGAATACTTAAAATGAAAGAATGGACAATTCAATAAAAGATATCAATCATTCTCTAAGCATACAAGCCGAGACTCTTGGCGAACCAGCCGAGACAGAGGCATCATGGTATGCCATGCGCGTGTTCATGAACAAAGTGGCGCTTTGCCGAGACTTGTTCAACCTGTTCAACAACGCGCTTAAGGATCCTGACCAGATGAAAAACACATTCCCCGAAGACATGATGGGCGATGTGATGGAATATTACGCCCCTTTCGTAAAAGAGAGACATGTAAACAGCCAAGGCAAGAAGATTGTGGTGGAGCGCCCACTCATACCCTCGCTTTTCTTCATGCGCAGCAACAAGCGACAGGCGCTATGCCTGGAGCGGGAACTGTGTGGCAAGGCAAGGCTATATCGCCAGCTGGTGGACTTCGACCCACAGCCCATCGCCATTCCCAAGCGACAGATGCAGATGTTCATGATGGTATCGTCGGGCGATCAGGAGGGGCTGGAATATTTCGAGGATGGAGCCTTCAACTGGAAGAAAGGTGAACGTGTCAGGGTCATCGACGGCAGGTTCAAAGGTCTGGAGGGCGAAATCAAGCGCATCAATGGCGACCATCGCCTCATCGTGTCGATAGACGGGGTCTGTGCTGTCGCCACCACCTATATACCAAGATGTTTTCTAGAAAAAATATAAAATCATATGAAATATCGTAATTCATTGCTTTCTGGAGCTTTTTGTACGGGACTTCTTGCCCTGTCAGCTTGTGGAGCCCCACAACAAATAGCTTATTTCCAGGATTTTAACCAAAATCCTGACACGCTAATCAATCTGAAAAGTGCGGTGATCACCGCCAAGCCAACAGATAAACTCTACATCGGCGTGAAGAGCAAGGATCCACAGATCTCACAGCTCTTCAACCTTACGGGAACCGCCACCACGTCGACCGTCGTCAAGGATGCCTATTATTATACGGTAGACAGCAAGGGCAACATCGACTTTCCTGTGCTGGGCACCCTGCATGTGGCAGGTCGTACCCGAGAGCAGATTGCCGAGGGAATCAAGAAAGTTCTGGTGGAGCGCAACTTGGTGAAGGATCCCGTGGTGACCGTCAGCCTGACAAATCTCCACTATTCGGTGATGGGTGAGGTGGCACGCCCTGGACAGTATGAAATCGAGGACGAGAAAGTGACTATTCTCGATGCCCTTAGCAAGGCGGGCGACCTGACCATCTATGGCACCCGTGAAGACGTAATGGTGTTGCGCCAGGAAAACGGCCACCAGAAGATATACACGATCAATCTCTGCTCGGGAAACAGCGTGTTCAACAGTCCGGTATATTACCTGCAGCAGAACGACGTGGTTTACATCAGCCCCAACAAGACCAAGGCTCGCCAGAGCACGGTCAATGGCAACAATGTCAGGAGCACGAGCTTCTGGATTAGCCTTGCCTCACTTGCCACCAGCGTGGCGGTACTTATCAAGAAATAATGTAAGAGTAGAGTGAACACTCAACACTCAACACTCAACATTCAACACTCAACATTCAACTTTCAAATTCAATGATTCAGAATAATCAAGCGACGATGCAGAATGTTCTGGTTCGTCGCCCCCAGCAGGCAGAAGACTTCATTCGTCTGCAAGACTTAATGTATCTGTGCCTTGTGCGCTGGCGATGGTTTGTTATCTCGCTCGTCGTCACCCTGGGCATAGCCACTTATTACCTCCTCTCCACGCCTAGTGTCTATCAGCGCACGGCATCCATCCTCATCAAGGAAGACGGCAAGAGCCAGAGCATCAACAGCGATGTGACCAGTATGTTCTCCGACATGGGACTCTCGGGAGGCAAGTCGAACGTCAACAACGAGTTGATTGCCATCCAGTCGCCAGCCGTCTTGCTGGAGGCAGGCAAGCAGCTCAAACTCGACGTAAACTACAGTGAAGACGGTACCTTCCATCCTGTGGCTCTCTATGGCAGAACGCTGCCTGTAACCGTTCATTTCTATAGCTTGAACGATATGCAGAGCGCCAATTTGGATGTAGAAGTAAAGCATGACGACCTGTTTTCCATCGTACATGTGAGTGGCACCGACAAGGATGGAAACCAAGTGGAATCGGACGAGGAGGTACAGGGCAAGCTGGGCCAGACCGTCCGCACGGCGATGGGCTATGTATGCGTAGACCAGGCACCGGGCTATTCTGCCTTCATCAATGGACATGAGAGCAGGAAACTGCATGTGACTCGCACCAACCTCTATGCCATGACCAACCATATCAAGGCGTCGCTCTCGGCAAGCATCAGCGAGGAGAAGGCAACAGTCATCGACCTGACCTATAAGGACCAGCTCACCCAGCGCGCCGAGGACGTGCTGAACACCATCATCTCCGTATACCGCAAGAACTGGATGGAGGACAAGAACCAGATGACCGTCTCCACCTCCCATTTCATCACCGAGCGCCTGGGCGTCATCGAGCGGGAACTGGGCGACGTAGACAAGGACATCTCCTCGTTCAAGAGCCGCAATCTGCTGCCCGACGTAGAGACCGCCGCACAGCAATACATGCAGAAGAGCGGCGACGTAGACAAGCAGATACTCGAGCTGAACTCACGCCTCTCCATGGCACGCTACCTGCGCGACTTCCTGACGGGCAAGGTGGGCAAGAACCAGCTCCTGCCAGCCAATATCGGCATCGACAGCCCGGGCATCGAGCAGCAGATTACCGAATACAACAAGCAGCAGCTGGAGCGCAACAACCTGGTGGCTAACTCTAGCGAGCAGAACCCATTGGTGGCTGACTATGACCAGAGCCTCGCCTCCATGCGCCATAGCATCGTAACCAGTATCGACAACTTCGTGGTGACACTCAACTCGCAGCTTGGCAACCTGCAGGCAAACGAGGCGCAGACCACCAGCCAGATAGCCAGCAACCCTAGCCAGGCAAAGTACCTGCAAACAGTGGGTCGCCAGCAGAAGGTGAAGGAGGCGCTCTACCTCTTCCTCTTGCAGAAGAGAGAGGAAAACGAGCTTTCCAAGGCTTTCACCGCCTACAACACGCGCATCATCACCCCTCCTACGGGCGACATCAAGCCCGTGCAGCCTGTGCGCCGCAACATCATCCTCGTGGCTTTCGTTCTCGGATTCCTGATACCTGTGGTAGTCATCTTTATCCGTGAGAACATGAACACGACGGTGAGGGGCAGAAACGACCTCAAGAACATCACCATACCATTCCTCGGTGAGATACCATACAGCATCAGTCGCAAGAACAGACCAACTCTTCTGCAGCGCATCCAGTTCTGGAAGAAGCCGAAGGAGACGCGACAGATTGTGGTGAAGGCAGGCAAGCGCGACATCGTGAACGAGGCGTTCCGCGTGCTGCGCACTAACCTGGAGTTCATGATAGGCACCCATCCCGAGCAGAACGTCATCATCCTTACGTCTTTCAACCCAGGCTCGGGCAAGAGTCACCTGGCAGCCAACATCGCCATGTCGTTCGCCATCAAGGAGAAGAAGGTGCTCGTCATCGATGGTGACCTCCGCCATGGTTCCATATCCATGCTCGTGGGCAGCCCTGGCGAGGGACTCAGCGACTATCTCAACGGCAGAACCGATGACCTGGAGGGCATCATCTGCCATGGCGAGGAGTATGGACTGGTGAAGGGTTTCGACGTGCTGCCTATCGGTACCATGCCGCCTAACCCTACGGAGCTCCTCTTCACCGACCGTCTGGAGAAGATAATCAAGCAGATCAGGGGTGAGTACGATTATGTGTTCATCGACTGTCCACCTGTGGAAATCGTGGCAGATACCCAGATTATAGAGAAATTTACCGACCGCACCATCTTCGTGGTACGCTCGGGCTTGATGCAGCGCAGTATGCTGGGCGACATCGAGCAGCTCTACAAGGACAAGAAATTCAAGAATATGTCGCTCATTCTGAACGGAACCAAGGCTCAGGGCGGTCGCTACGGCCACTACTATCGCTATGGCTATCACTATGGCTATGGCTACGGCTACCACTACGGCTCCGACAAGAATGGGGGGCAAAAATAGGAAAGTAGAAAATAGGATAAAAGAATAGAAAAATATGAATATATTCCGTGAGGCGTTCCGTTGGATTTGCAATCCGACGGCAAGCAAGAAAGCACCATCAGAGAGACTCCCCGGCGGCATCGACTGGCACTGCCACATCCTGCCCGGCGTGGACGACGGATTTCAAGAGGTAAAGAAGTCGTTGGAAATGTTGTGCTTTTACGAAGGCGCAGGCATGAGGGATGTCTGGCTTACGCCTCATATTATGGAAGACGTACCCAACGAGACCACCCATTTGCGCCAAGTATTTGCGAACTTCCAAAAACAATATCAGCAGGACTTCGCCGAGCGAAACCCTGCTGACAGAAAAATGCTCCGGCTGCATCTCGCAGCCGAAAATATGCTAGATGCGCTCTTCGAAAAGCGCCTGAAGGCAAACGACCTGTTGCCGCTGGGCGAGGATGGCAAGCTCCTGTTGGTGGAGACGAGCATCTTCTCTGCCCCGATGAATTTTCATGCCCTCCTGGAGCGCATCAAGAACAAGGGCTACACGCCCGTGCTTGCCCATCCAGAGCGCTACCTCTATATGGAGAAGCGCGACTACGAGAAACTCAAGTTGATGGGCATCAAGTTCCAGCGAAATGTGTTCTCGATAGATGGACAGTATGGCAAGAAGGTGCAGAAACGATGCAAGTGGCTCATGAAGCAAGATATGTATGACATGGTGGGCTCCGACATGCACCGCCTCGGCATCTTCTGGCAATACTGGTAAAATTAGAACTTAAGGTTAAGGTTTGATTACTGGGAATTTTACTGGCAGCTCTGTACGCAGAATGCGCTAGCTACGGCGGTAAGTACGGTGATGATGAAATTGATCACCTTCTTGATGGTTTCTTTCTTCATAGTTCAAATTAAAAATTCAACATTTAACATTTAACATAAGCATTAAAGTGGAAATTTTTTCGCTGCATCGAAGCAAGGGCATGCCTTCGGGGTGGTGCCCGGCAAGTCACGATGACCCACTATCTTAGCCTGTGGGAACGTGATCTTGAGTTTGCGCAGCAGATTCCACATTGCGTCATACTGGGCACGGGTAAGGGTGTCGGCAGGACGACCCTCGTCATCCAGCCCGCCCTCGTAACAGATGCCGATGGAGCAGCGGTTGTATGGGCGGGCATGTGAGCCCACCTCCAGCAGCTTTCTGAACTGCGTGATGCTTCCGTCCTTGTGGACATAGAAGTGGTAGCCCACGGTGCGGAATCCACGCTTCTTGTGGTCGCGCATCAGTTGCTTGTCGGTGTAGTTACGGTCGGCACGTGTTGCCGAGCAATGAATTACGAGAAAACGGACGCTCAGAGGTGAGTCCATCATCTCGCCGTTCTCTGTGTAGGCGAGCAGGAGATGCTCATTGAGCACCTCCTCGCCGCCAATCGTCATCGGAAATCGATCTTGTGTCATTTTCGGTCAATTGATTTTAAAAACTTGTTAAGGGGATTTGCAATCCCCGTTAAGTGATAACAGGGATTTGCAATCCCCGGTTACTCAAGTCCATCGCCTTCCGAACTGCTGCCTGGGTTAGTGGTAGAGCCAGAGTCGCTCTTGCCTGTATCTCCCGATGGCGTAGTTGTTTCGGTGTCGGTGGTGGTCGAAGACTTCTTTTTCTTAGCACCATACTTCTTCAAGTTGGCGTCGAGGTTGAGATTCACAGAGCGGAAGTCGCCCGTGGCGCGGGCTTTCATTCTTACTCCTTCGATGTTCTTAGATACGGTGAAGTCGTCGGCGTTCTCTGCACCCATCTTGTTCTTGATGCTGATGTAGAAGATGGCGAGGTTGTCGAGCTTTACATTCTTGCCCATGAGCAGGAGCTCCTTGATGTGGGTCACGGCATCGATGAGGATGCCCTTGATGGTCCCGGCTGAGAATGGAGAGTTGTGACCATGCATGTGGTCGGCGAGCTCATCGAGATCTACAGTTTCACTAATGTGGGGCTTGGCGTAGTACTTGCCATAAGCCTTCACGTTCTTCTTGTTGTTGTTCTTCTTTAAATCGTACTCAATCATAAGGCTAATAAATTGTTTTATGGTTCGTGTTTCATGTATTAAAGCGCTGCGCAGTGCTTGTTTCTTGTTTACGGTTGCAAAGATACGACTTTCAGAAGAGGCTTCTGTACGATAGGGGTGAGATAGGGATACGATGGGGCATAAAACTGGAAAACTCAGTATTATGGCTCGCCCAGATACTCATAGATGAGCAGCGTCTGGCGCATGGTGAAGGTCTTCGCCAACCGTTCGTAGCCCTCTCTTCGCAAGGCTTCAAGCAGGGGCGGGCAGTGGTTTACCATTCGCATCAGGTGGTTTAGTGCCACGTGTTTCGACTGCTCTGGAAAGTAGAGCTTGGCAAGCTCGAATTTTTTGTATATCTTGATTTTCATATAGTTTTGACTTTTATGAATCGCGGTAATAATACTTAGCGTTTCTCTTGATGATACTTAGCGTTGCTGGCAATGCTGGTTAGCACTTGCCAGAATGCTGTTTACTGTTGGTCAGAACCATTCTGGCTATCCGTAGCTACGGCTCTGTACGGTTTCAGGTACGTTTCTGCGCATTCGTTTGGACTGCAGATCGCCTCGGTGTTGATTTCTCCCGGATTCTTCTCTATCACGAGCCATCCATTGCCTTTGGCGCGGTGTACCTTCTTGAATCCCAGTCGCTGCATCACGGCGCTCAGATTCTGGTGACTCATGTTGCGGCTCAGGGCGGGACTTCCGCCTATGCGCTCCATGATTTCCGATGAATAGCGGAACTTTACATATTGAGGGGCGGTGTCTGATTTCGGCACCTTGTAGAAGCGCAGTATCTGGTCTTCCATGAAGTTGGAAACCATGAACATGCCGTTGTGCTCCCTCATCACGTCGATGTCGACGGTGGTGAGCCAGTATACCCATCCCTCTTCCTGGTTCTTCACCCGATTGGTTACCTCTTGTCCCAGAGCTACAGCCTGGGCATAGACGTGCTGGTAGTCGATGGGTGTCTCCCTAGGGCTCTCGATGTTGTCTACGAACCAGGGCGAGTAGCGGCGGTTCTCCTCGTCGGTGATGATCTGTATGCTGTTGCTGGTGCCACAGAGGGCACCACGGTGCAGCAGTTCCGAACGATACTTGTCGTAGGGGCGGCGGATGGAGAACACCAGCTTGGTGACGTTGCTCTTGAGGGCGCTCAGCCCCTTGCCGAAGGTAGACTCCAGCTCGTCGAGGCATATGAGTGCCTTGCTTGAGAAAGCCTCCATGAAGTCCTTGTCGGTATAGTTGGCGGTTGACTCGTTGATGAAGTACTGGCGCAGGCATGGTGGCAGGATATAATAGAAGAATGTGGTTTTGTTGATGCCACCCCTCCCGATGAATATCAGGATGGTCTGGCTCACCACTCTCGGTGATACCCATGCCACCACCATCGATACGAGCCATTTCTTGAAGAAGTATCTGAACTCTTCCTGCGAGTGGTGGTAGCCAGGGCAATAGTTGATGGTTACCCGGTTGGCAAGCTCGTCGATGTAGTCGGTCTTTCCGTCCCATTTGGGCAGACTCCTGAGATATTCGTCGAAGGGATCCCAAGGCTCGCTGAAGTCGCTGTTGATGATGGCGTGCAGCTTGATGGCGGTCACTTCGAGTCCCATCTCGTCCATCTGGGTCCAGATGGTGTTCTCTATGTTGTCGTCGATGCGGGTCCACTTATGGTATTTGCCTTTGATTATATCGCGACTCAGCACCTCGTGAAATCCCGTCACCTCATTGTGGTGAAACTCGTATCTCATCGAGAGCCACTGCTTGATAACCTTGACTGTCGGCTTACCCGAGAAGCCCTCGCCTTTGCGGTAGAAGTGCCAGGTGCCTAGTTTCTCAGTGTGCTTGTAGCATGATTTCATCACGCTGTCAGCATCGGGATAGTCGGAGCTGAAGTTGCTCTTGGCGTAGGTCATTGCCTCTTCCTTGTCTATGCCATAGCGCACGCACACCTTGCCGAAGTGGAGCACATACTCGTTGTGGGCACCGCTCTCAAACTTGTAGCCCCACGTGTCGAGTAGGTTCAGTATGTGCTGCGCTGCCTCGTCCATCGAGGGAACCCCCTTGCCAAGTGCCACCATCTTTTGGCTGTTTCGCTTGCGCTTGCTGGCACGTTTGGCATATTTCGCTTCGTTGGCCTTCTTGGTGTAGAGCGCCTTCAGGTCGTGGGTGTCCAAGCCGAAAGGCTCTGCGTCCCAATGAAAGTAGGCGGTAGGGTCGTGGGCGAGTCCGCACATCCGGGTGATGTCTACGCATTGCTCGTCGGCAGGCACGCCTAGCAACTTACTGTAATAGCTCATCGCCTTGCGTATGATCACATCGAAAAGTTCCAGTGCGGTCACCTCGTCGTCATCTATGGGCAGGTATCTGGAGATGATGCGCAGACCCCGTTGGCTCACGGTGATGAACCTCATCATGGTGTGAGGGTCGGCGTCCGCCTTCTGTACGACCTCCTTCATCTTTTCTGCAGGAATCTTGTCGATGTCCACGGCGATCATCTGGGTGGTCTTCACCACGTTGCGCAGTTCCTTGCCCCGTCCGTCCATGAGCACGGAGGTAGTGATGCCTGGCATCATCACCTTGGTTTGATGAGCGAGCTCGCTGCTGATGCGCATGTTCTTGCGGTAGTCTTCGGTACGAGCCTGGGTCATGGCGTCGAGGGTGATGATTCGCTGCAGTTCATCAAGACTGATGAGTTGTCTGCTTTCGCTGGAGGCGATAGCATAGAAGAAAGATGGTAATACCATTTCTTGTCTTTGTTGCTGTTCTTTTGTTGTCATTTTTAAGCAAATAATTATAAGTTGTTTTAAAATTGAATCATATAGATTCCGCTGCAAAGCTAAGCATAAAATTTGGCATTGAAATCAAAAAGTTCCGATTTTGGAACATAACATAAATTTATTTAAAATGTTTTTTAAAAAAATCAAAAGTGAAGTCATGGGAATCAAGGATTCCTACGACTACAGACGGGCATGATTTCTGCCCACAAGTGTTTTAATCTTTTAGTCCACAACGTGTTCTGGGCTATGCGTGAAGAACTGAAGGAAGACCGTTTTGAGGGTGGTCTTACTGAGGAGGAGAAGCATTGGGCTTCCACCAAGTCAGCCATCCGCAAGGAGTTCCGGCTGTCTGATGCGTACACCAAGAGTCTGGAGGCGATGGACCGTGATGTTTCCATCGACGACTACTGGGGCGCGATACGTTGGATGGAGTCGTTGGCGGGCGAGGCTCACAGAGACGAGCTGCTTCGTCTGATTGACGGGTTGCTGGAACCTTTGTCGCCGAAATGATCGATTTTTAGATTAGCAAACAAAGCGTGAAGTGTGAAGGGGGGGGTATATGAACTTTAGCGTGAAAAGTGTGTTAAAAAGAAGGCATAACTATCTGATACCCTTTCTCTTTATCTTTTGCGCACGATGTATATACAAAAGTTCTTATACACCCCCTTCACACCCACCCAAACATACCCCTACAATGGGAACCGGAGGAACCGTAAAAAAATCTGCGTCATCAGCGAATTGAAAATCGGCGGCCGAAGGGAGATTTGTCCTCCGGACCCACTGACCAGCGGGAAGTAAAGCCAAATCTGCGTGACCCTTTCAAATTCCAGGCCGCCCAGGCCGCAAAGAAATCTGTGTGAATCTGTGAAATCTGTGGGACAAGAGTTAGTGCAGAACGTAAAAGTCCCTTAAATTTTTTGATTTCTCAAAAATAATTTGTATTTTTGCCGGATAATTGAATAAAATAACAGAATGGCAATGACAAAATTGAAGGTAGAGAATTTCGGTCCCATCAAGTCCGTAGATGTAAGTCTAGGTGACTTGAATATCTTGATAGGTCCTCAAGCAAGTGGAAAAAGCTTGTTTTTGGAGCTGTTCAAGTTAGTCATGGATAAGAATAGCATTATCGAGACATTACGGAAGTATAATTATATTTTGTCAAAAACAGATGTGGAACCTCTCTTGGATTATTATTTTGGAGAGGGATTGCATACGTTGTTCAGTGGAGATACAAAAATAGAAGTTTCAGATAAGAAATTTGCAATCACGGATTTATTGAAGCCATCGAAGGGCAAGCAGAATACCAAGGAATCCGTCTTTTATGTTCCTGCTCAACGAATTTTAGGAATATCAGATGGTCGTCCAAAGAATTTTATGGAGTTTGATGGAGCTGCTCCGTATGTCTTGAAAAACTTCAGTGAAACACTGCGTGTGTTCATACAGAGTGGTTTAGGTAATCCTGATGTGATATTCCCGATGCGTAATCGTCTGAAGGGTGTGGTAAAGGATTCTATAGACGAATCCGTTTTTCATGGCGCAAAAGTTGTTATTGACCAAAGTTCAGGTCAAAGAAAGATGAAGCTGAATATTAACAATGTCAGTCTTCCATTTATGACATGGAGTGCAGGTCAGAAGGAGTTCATGCCTCTTCTGCTGGCAATGTATTGTCTCTCAGGACCTCCAACATCTGTAATCAATAAGGAAGATTACAAGTGGGTAATCATTGAGGAGCCGGAAATGGGATTGCATCCCCGTGCCATCCAGACCGTTATTTGGGAAATCATAGAATTGATGCAGGCGGGATATAAGGTAATAGTATCCACTCATTCTCCTACGTTGTTGGAGTTTGCCTGGGTATTTGAGACTCTCAAGAATTTGCCTGCGGAACGTTTTAAAAAGGCTCTTAGTGAATTATTCGATATAGATAAGAAATCTACAGCCGTTCAGGTAATGAATGGATTGCAGGAAAAGGAGTTGAAGACATATTTTTTCTCATCAGATGGAGGTAGAGTAACCTCTACCGACATTTCCTCTTTGGATGTTGAAAATAACAATCAGTTGATTGCGGAATGGGGAGGCTTGGCTGCCTTCTCAGGCAAGGCTTCGGAAGTAGTAGGAAAGTATTATCAGGAACCGGAAATGTGAGAAGATGAAGAAGAATGATGTAAAATCAGACACGAACGTCTTTAAGTCTGCGGTGGATAATACTGTAGAATTGAAGGATGGTTATTGTAAAGGCTTGCAGGCATTAAAGGGTAATTCTTTGAAGGTATCAGTAAGCAAGCCGCAGCATCTTTTAGGAAGTGTGGATATTGACGATTGTACGAAGGGGCTTTATCCGAATGCTTCAAGGTGGGATTATGCGATAGGGTATGATCAAAAAGCCTGGTTTGTGGAAGTTCATCCTGCGAATACGAGCAATGTCAAGGAGATGTTGAAGAAAGTAGAATGGCTTGAGGGTTGGCTCAAGGATAAGGGAAGTCAACTTGCAGAAATCAGGCGAGATCATTTGCATTATTGGATTCCCTCCGGTAAGGTATGCATATCAAAGACTTCACCGCAGTATAGGAGTTTGGCCAAGCATAAGCTGCAGATTACGTCCTCTCCTTTCGTTCTGAAATAGCTCAGATATTTCCCTTATATTTGCAGGTAAATTATTAATGATAGGAGATAGGATTATGAACAAAGTATTGATAAATAGTAATATACATGATGGGGCAGCATCGATTGCCAAGCCATCCACTCCAAAATTCACGGAAACCACCGAGTTCAAAGAAGCTTTGGCATATGTCGAGACAATGGTGTCTAAAGGTGGTAAGCCAGTACCAGCCGATGCGGATGGTTGGGATGCCTTGGTGGAGATGAAGTATGCTCTATGAAAATAAATCTGCGTAATCTAGACCGAATAGGTCTCATCTGCGTATAAGAAATAGTAGTAGGATAAATCTGCGTAATCTGACCGATAGGTCAAAAAAATCTGTGTTCATCCGTGAATTGAAAATCGGCGGCCGAAGGGAAAGCCAAATCTGCGTGACTTTATTCAAAGACCGGACAGGTCTCAGAAAATCTGTGTTCATCTGTGCAATCTGTGGGACAATGTTAAAAACCAGAAATTCCTTGGCTATTTCAGATATTTCCCTTATATTTGCAGCATGTAAACAATAAAAAGGGATTCTATTATGATTAGTAAGAATGTTGAAAATATGATTCCAAAGATTCAACAATTCTTTGGAAGCCAACCCATCAAGAAGGCTTGGCTCTTTGGTTCATGCTCAAGAGGCGAAGAGAGTATGGATAGTGATGTCGATATTCTTGTAGAGTATGATCGTCAGAACTCCAGAGTATCATTGATGAAGATAGCTGCCATGATGCTCAATTTAGAAGATTTACTTCATCGTAAGGTAGATATGGTAGAAGCCAGTCGCCTCTTACCCTTTGCGTTAGACTCTGTAAATAACGACAAGTTCTTGATTTATGAGAGAAAAAGTTAAAGATAGAGGCAGATTAGAACATATTCTTGAAGCCATCAATGAAATTCAAGAGTATAAATCTCAATATACTTTAGAAGACGTTAAAAACAGCAAGCTTGTTTTTTACGGCTTTACGAAGTTTGTTGAGGTAATAGGAGAGGCTGTCTATATGCTGACTAAGGAATTTAGGGCAAGTCATCCGGAAGTTGATTGGCGTGTAATAGAAAAGATGCGTCATGTATTAGTTCATGGCTATTATACTGTAGATCCGGAAAGTCTTTGGGATACAATAGAATGTGATATTCCAGAGTTAAAGCCTTGGATAGAGAAATATCTGCAAGAACAACCAGAATAAAGTCTTCCGCTAGGCGACAAACAATCGCAATTCAGTTGCGTGAAAAATCTGTGTCATCTGCGCTATCTGCGTGACTTTATTCAAAGACCGAACAGGTCTCTTAAATCTGTGTTCATCTGTGAAATCTGTGGGACATCGATGTGTTAAAAACCGGAAATACCTTGGCTATTTCAGATATTTCCCTTATATTTGCACCATGTAAGGTACTAAATATTAGAATTATGAGAACGTTCAATTATAATGATATGCCTCATGAAGTTTTAGAAATGGCTTCAGAGTACGCCATTAAGGAAAGTCGTTCGGGAAGAGGCCTATCACATTCTCAGGCAATGGAAAAGATTAAGGAGCAAAGAGGATGGAGAAATCATTAATAATATGGTGATAGCTCATTACAGGCAGTCAACTGTCACTATAGTATAAATGGTTAATTGCTCCATAGAATAATATAGGAGGTTATACAATGATAGAAATTAAAGATACATTAGTTATTAAAAGCGATTCCTCAAAGGTAGCCGAGTGGGTGAAGCGCATGAAGGCATACAAGGCAGTTCAGCTGCAGGATATGGCAAAACGGGGTGGAAAAATTTGTGAATTAGCAATGTAATGGATGCATTTGAATATACTATTTACAAGTTTGTTTCAGAAACTTCAAGGGCTAATAGGTATACATGTTGTGGATTTACCTATATGTATAGATGCTTGTGGTAATGATATGTATATTCATGTGATGGTTCACGAAGGCCAATTGGATATCGCAAATCGAATCAAGCAAAATGTGCTTGATGGATTTAGTAAATGATAGAACTTTTTACAAGGGTGTGGGGCATGACTATAGCCATAAAGTCTTCCGCTAGGCGACAAACAATCGCAACTCTGTTGCGTAAGCACTCTCAGCCAGCCCCTTGCGGGCACAGGCTCCGCTGGCTGACCAAAACTCTGGCAGAGCTATAGCGTCGCCAGCTACATCCTCTCGTTCCTGAGGAAAGAGAGGCTTGGTGAGAAAGGTGGAGCTCCCTTTGGCTAAAGGGAGACGGAGGGATTCGAAATATTTCTTATAATATCAAATTCAGACTATTTTTACTCAATCAATATCCAGGTAAGAATACCCTAAAAGCGATTCTTATCTGGTAAGGACTCTATGTCCTTCATTTCCGATACGAAACAATTATATTGTTAGAAATAACAAAAAAATATATATAACGAGAAGTAGCTTAGTAGTCTGGGCGCTACATAATCACCCACAACGCATCCTGCAGTTCTCTTTCGGAAACTGACCCGCCGAAAGAAGCTCAGGATGCAATTATATAATCGCTAAAAGACACAGCTTGCCTTATAATAATGATGAGGTAGAGAATGCTGTTAAAGATGATCCAACTATTGAGACACGTCTAATAAAAGCTGTTGATGATGTAATGAATACTCATGGTATATGTTGCTTTTCTGAAAGATTTTAAGTTTTATAAAGCTGTCATGGATAGTAATGCTTTTAAACTGAATTTTGAAAAATTGGATTAGTATCTTTACTATTGGTGTAGATTCTGTCATTTGTTTAGTACCAAATTACGTATGAATCAATTGTTATTCATGATAAACAATAATATTATATGATAAAAGTAATGTTAGTCTTCGGAACTCGTCCAGAGGCAATAAAAATGTGCCCATTGGTAAAAGAGTTTCAGAAGCATAATGATGGGTTTGAGACCATCGTTTGTGTAACCGGTCAGCACAGGGAGATGCTCGACCAAGTATTGAATATATTTGAGGTAAAACCAGATTATGATCTCAACATCATGAAGCAGGGACAAGACCTGTATGATGTCACTGCCCGTGTATTGACTGGAATGAGAGATGTATTCAAGGAGTGCAAGCCAGATGTAGTATTGGTTCATGGCGATACAACAACATCAACAGCGGCAGCCCTTGCAGCATTCTATCAGCAGATTCCTGTTGGTCATGTCGAGGCAGGACTTCGTACACATAACATCTACTCACCATGGCCAGAAGAGATGAATCGTCAGATTACAGGTCGTATTGCAACTTACAACTTCTCTCCAACACCTCTGTCAGAAAGTAACTTGAAGGCAGAAAAGGCACAAGGTAATATTTATGTAACTGGCAACACGGTGATTGATGCCCTTCACATGGTAGTAAATAAGTTGAAGAACGACGAGACTTTGGCGAAGGAGCAGGAAGCTATCTTAAAGCAGGCTGGTTATGATGTTAATCGTCTGGCTGATGGTAAGAAGTTGGTTTTGATTACAGGTCATCGCCGTGAGAACTTCGGTGAGGGCTTTATTCACATGGTAACTGCCATCAAGGATTTGAAAAGCAAATATCCAGATGTAGATTTCGTTTATCCAATGCACTTGAACCCAAATGTGAGAAAACCAATCCACGAGGTATTCGGTGAGGATTTGAGTAACTTGGGCAATATGTTCTTTATCGAACCATTGCAATATTTGGAGTTTGTATATCTGATGGAGAAAGCTACTATCGTACTGACAGATTCTGGTGGCATCCAGGAAGAGGCTCCAGGATTAGGTAAGCCAGTTCTCGTAATGCGTGATACAACAGAGCGTCCTGAAGCATTAGCAAGTGGAACTGTTCACCTTGTTGGTACCGACTACCAGAAGATTATGGATGAGGTTAGTACTTTGTTGGAAGATGAGCAAGCTTACGAAAAGATGTCAAAAGCCGTGAATCCATACGGAGACGGTAAGGCTTGCGAGAGAATTGTAGAAATATTGAAAAAATAAAAGAAGACTATATTAAAAATTATGTCTAGTACTGATTCTAGAGTTAAGAAGTCTTTGTTGAATGCAAGGGTAAATCTTATTTTCTATTTTTTGGTATTGATATTGTCTTTCTTTTCAAGAAAGATTTTCTTAGATACATTAGGAGCAGAATTTATTGGTTTTACAAGTACTTTGCAGAATTTGCTAGGATTTTTAAACTTGGCGGAGTTAGGTATTGCTACTGCTATTGGATATATTCTTTATAAACCATTATTTGAACATGATGAATTTAAGATAAATGAAATTGTTTCTGTATTAGGATATTTATATCGCTGTATTGGTGTGGTAATATTAGCAGCAGGAATGATTCTTTCCATATTTCTTCCTTTGATCTTTCCAAATACAGAGTTTAAATGGACTTTAATATATTTTGCTTATTATAGTTTCTTAGCTTCTTCATTAATAGGATATTTTATCAATTATCGCCAAAATTTGTTGGGTGCAGATCAAAAGAATTATGTTGTTGTTGGTTATTTCCAATCAGCTAATATTCTTAAAACACTTTTGCAGATATTTCTGGCATATTATTATAAAAACTATTATATATGGGTAGCTATAGAACTGACTTTCGGTATCTTATACTCATTCGTACTTAATTGGAAAATCAATCAAACTTATCCATGGCTTAAATCTGAGATAAGTGAAGGTAGAAAGTTGCTGAAGAAATATCCTGAGGTCGTTAAATATACGAAGCAACTGTTTGTTCAAAAAATAAGTAGTATAGTACAATGGCAAACAGTTCCATTTTTGACTTATGCATTTGCTAGTTTGCAAATGGTGGCTTACTATGGTAACTATACTATTATTACAGATAAATTAGCACAGTTTGTCAATACTTTCTTGGAGAGTACTGGAGCTGGTGTAGGTAATTTAATTGCAGAAGGGAATAAAGATAATATTAAAAAAGTCTTTTGGGAACTTATTTCCATTCGTTATTTTATTGGCGGCGTTATATCTTTTGCTATTTATATGTTAATCAATCCATTTATAGCATTATGGTTAGGAGATAAGTATATCCTTGATGACATCATCTTAATCTTGATAGTAATCAATGTGTTTATAAGTTACACAAGAGGTGGTGTTATGCAATTTAATTATGGATATGGCTTATTTTGGGATGTTTGGGCTCCTATAGCAGAAATTGTAATAAATTTAGGTGTAGCTTGCAGTTGTGGTGCTCTTTGGGGACTTCCTGGTGTTTTGTTGGGTGGTATTGTTAGCCAAATTCTGATAGTGAATATTTGGAAGCCTTACTTATTATTCCATTGGGGATTTAAAGATAATGTATTGGAGTATGTAGGTGGTATAGGAAAGATTCTATTTTTAGTAATGATATCTATTTTATTGGTTACTTATATAGCAGACCATTATATAAATATTATCCCTAATCAGTCTTTCTTATCTTGGGCTCTATATGGGGGAATTGTGGTTTGTACATATATGTTGGTATTAGCATGTATGTTCTTCTGTTTCGTTCAACAATTCAGATTTTTTGTACATAGATTTATTCATAAAAGTAGCATTAAATGAAAATAAGTGGAAAATTTTTGAAAGTTTTAATACCTTATAAAATATATAAGCTAATAGCAAATGGCTTTATAGTTGTTCCGAAATATTATAAGGAAATCTTAACTGAGACGGAACGTTATTTTGACCTATCTTTGGAAGATCATATTTATAAGGATTTGATGTTGATGCGTAAGTTTGGACATATTATAGATAAAGGCTTACATCGAACGGATGCATCTCCTGGGCATAGTAAAAATTATTACGATGCCTTGAAGCAGCTGATAAAGAAAATAAAAAAAACGGAATATGCTAATGATCCTACGGTATTATGGGCAGAAGAAAAGCTTGCTAAATATGAACAACTTCAGAGTCATCCTAATGAATTCAAACCTTTCAGAAGCGATTTTTCCCAGAATAATATAACTTTTGAACAGTTTGAAGGACTTGTAAAGGCAAGACGTTCAAATCGTTGCTTTACTTCTCAACCAATATCAGAAGACACCATTGCAAAATTGAAGGATATTGCAAATTGGGCTGCTAATAGTTGCAATAAACAGCCTATTCGAATTTTTGTTGCTAATGAACAAGATTTAGCAAAGAAATGCCTGTCATGTTGTATCGGGGGTACCGGATTTGGTGAAAATATTCCTTCTTTTTGGTGTTTTACAGCTAATGTGAGAGGTTATGTTTGGCCAACAGAAATGTATTTACCTTCTGTTGATACTAGTTTGGGTGCTCAGAATGTTTTCCTTGCTGCACAAACTATGGGAATAACAGGAACAATTCTGTCCTGGGGACAACATACTAAAGAAGATGATATAAAGCTTAGAAAACTTTTGGATATTCCTGAAGATTATGCTATTATTTTTTGTGCAGTCATGGGCTATGCCGAATATGGTTATTTAGCTCCGATACGTAAAAATAACGAATAACATTTAACTGATTATAATGAATATATTTCTTATCCATCAATATGCAGGAAATAAAGGTGATAGAGCGGTAGCTTATGCAATGTGCAATCTCATCAAGTCGATAGACTCGAGTATTAATATAACCATCTCTACATCATCGCCAGAGTTGTGGAATAACGAACCTTTTTATTCGAAAAATGGTATCAAGTTTGTTTCTAACAGTTGGTGCTTTAGTGAAGCTTCTCCACATTGTTATTGGCAGACTTTAGAAAAAGTTAAGCCCTATACTTTTACTGTACTTCGTACGCTTTATTTAAACATGGGTAAAAATAGCATTTGTAAATGTTTTATTAATCCTGGTTATAGAAAGGTTGTACAGGATGCAGATTTAGTACTGAGTGTTGGTGGACATCATTTTACGACTTTGCTTTCCCGAGATTTAGTTTCTTCTATTAATTATGATGCAATGGCAGTTCTTTCTTTGGGTAAACCATTAGTATGCTTTTCGCAGTCTTTTGGTCCTTTTGAATTCCATAATCCAAAGAATGAAATACTCACAAAGAAGATTCTATCAGCTTGCAAAATAATGCTTCCTCGTGAGTTGAAATCGGCAGATGAACTTCGAAGAATGGGTGTAACCAATGATAAAGTAATAAATACTTTTGAAAGTGTGATCACTCTCAACTCTTTGATTGCTGATTATGTCCTTCCAACAAAACGTGATAAGAGGGTAGGAATTGCGATTTATGCAACACAGAAACGAGAGCCTGAAGTACATGCCAATTATATTAAGACATTTGTCGATACATGTAATTATTTGAATGCACAAGGTTACGAAGTCCGTTTCTTCCCAATGGAGTTAAAGGGTACTGGTCCTGATGATCGTATACTGATTAAGGAAATTACTGATAAGGTATCAAAACCGACAATGTGTAAGGTTTATGACGATGATTTAACTACAGAAAGTCATATAAAAGAAGTTGCGAAATGTCAATTCTTTATAGGGCATAAAACTCACTCAACCATATTTGCAATGGCTACTGGTACTCCGCTAGTTGGAGTTGCTTATCATGTAAAAACTCGTGAATTTATGCATCAGTTTGAATGTGAGGAATATTGTATTGATGATAGTAAACTTACGACAAATCTAATGTTATCTACTATTGATAATTTGCGTAAAAATATAGATGTAGTGGGACAAAAATTGTATGATAATGCAAAAAAAATGAGTGATGTCGTAAAAAAGGATATGCGAAAGATTTTAAATGAAATTTGATTATGAGATTATTATTAATAGCTCCCGGCTATCTTCCTTATACATTCTCTGAAAATTTGTGTAATGGTAAGTTAGCCTATGCCATGTATAAAAAAGGTTGGCATGTGGATGTGTTATCAAAGGTGGATGAAGGTCCTGCCTATTCGACAGAATGGACAGAACCTTGGTTGCCACTTAAAAAGAATAATATCACTATAACTTATCCAGTAGGAGGAAAACTCACTCGTATGTGGGACGTTCTTCGCTCTTCTGTTAAGTTAGGTATGTATCCTGAAGGAGGTGTCCGTTGGGCGTGTCGTGCATACGAACTGGCATTGAAGCTCTGTAAAGAGAATCATTATGATGCCGTGTTGACCCGTTCACCAAGTGATATTCCACATATTATCGGTCTTCGTCTTAAAGAAAAGTTGGGGATTAGATGGATTGCTAATTGGAATGATCCTGCTGCTCCTATATGGCCAGAGCCTTATACGCATCATTTTTCGGCAAAAGAACAGGCTAGAAAGGATCAATTTACTCAGATGTGTTTAAAGGGTGCTGATGTAAATACATTTCCTTCACAGTCTTTATTGGAACATTTTACTTCGCATTATCTTTTTTTGGCAGAACTGAAAACTGAGGTTATTCCACATATTGCATTGGTTGAGGATATTGTTCCTCGATTGAAAGTAAAACCAGTTAATGATAAGTTCAGAATGTGCCATTCTGGAAATCTGTCTAAAGAGCGTAATCCTGAACTTACCTTTAAGGCTTTACGTGAGTTAATAGATGAAGGTTTTAATAAGATGGAATTCTCTATTATGGGGCATTTTAATGACTATACGACAGAACTTATCAGAAAATATCAGCTGGAAGACTATGTAAAATGTATTGGTGGATTCCCTTATATGGAGGCTATTCAAAAAATGCAGGAATTCGATTGTTTGGTATTGCTAGAAGCTCGTCTGAAAAAAGGAATCTTCTTTGCCAGCAAGTTCACAGACTATGCTCAATTAGGAAAGCCGATACTTGCCATATCGCCAACCAATGGTTTTGCAGCTGACACATTGGCTCAATTTGGTGGTGGAATTAGTGTGAATAATCAGAGTTATAGGAGTATTAAAAATGGTATTTTAAGGCTTTATATGGCTTGGATGAATCATACTCTTTCACAAGACTATTCTACTCAAAAGTTATATGAGCAAGTTAGTGCAGAGCATGTGATCGATATTTATGAAAGAATATTAGAAGACTAAAAATGAAACTTACATATATTTCGATTTTACGTTCTTTGTCTATCTTGGTTGTAGTATTCTTCCATGTTTATCAGTATATGTATGTACCTGCTCATTTTCCTGAAACGGTACAGATGTATCATGATGCATATTTCTGGATAAATCAATGCGTGGGTATCAATGTTGCTATGCCAATGTTTACATTGATAGCTGGATTTTTATTTAGCTATCTTTACGATAAAGGCAAATATCAAGAACTGCTTCCTCTTATCAAGAAGAAAGCAATGCGACTGTTGCTTCCTTACTTTGTATTTGGCATATTAATGATGGCTACAATAGGTGTTCCTTTTAGGCCTTGGGAGTTGTATACTGGTGGTTTTGCCCACTTATGGTATTTATCTTTCCTGTTCTGGTGTTTTCCATTGGGATGGTTTATTAAGAAATATATGAAGTCTGTTAATGTGCAGGTCTTTATATTGGTAGTCTTTCTTTGGGGAGCTAGTCAAGGAAAAGTATTACCTACGATTATGGGAATTCATAATATTACTAAATGGTTTGGATGGTTCATGCTTGGTATGTTGTTGGCTTCTTACCAAACGAAAATAAAAAAAGTTATATCAAAATATCATCTTGTGACACTTTTATTGATTCCATTTTTACTTCAGACTTATTTTAGTCCTTTAGAATATGGAGATCAAACATGGTATTCAGTGTTTTGTGTAGCAAGTTTCTTAGTAGGAATATTGTATATTTTTGCTAATATGGGGAGGCGTATTTTAAGATTATGTCAACCATTGGTTTGGCTAAGTAAATACTCTTTTGGTATTTATATTTTCCACAATTGGGTAGGTCCTTATATGATATCTTCTACAGCAAAGCGTATATTTCCTCTGGAGGATTTGGCTGCTAATCATGTTGTTTTGTTTCCTTTCATGCTTACACTTTCCGTGATATGTATTTCTTGGTGTCTTTCTTGGGCCTTGATGCAAACAAAAGTGGGAAGGATACTGATTGGATAGAGAAGATAATGAAATATTTTTCAATATATTATTGCACAAATTAGGATATGTTTAAAAATTTCATAAGAAAAGTTCGAGTTCAAACTGTTCGTTTAAAGGCAAGCGGTCTTCATGATTTAACTCCATCTAATCTTTCTGTCATTGTTGCCCCTCATCCTGACGATGAGGTGTTCGGATGTTGCGGCTTGATGCAGCATTTGATAGCGCAGGGAAAGCGAATTGAATTGATTATCATGACGGGGGGTGGTAAAAGTCATGCTGGCTGTTGTGACATTGATGAAAGCGAGTTAATCCGTCAGCGCCGACAGTTGACTATTCGTGCAGCGAAAGAATATGGGTTGTCTCAAGAATATATCCATTTCTTGGATTATCCAGATGGTGGAGTTCTAGAGAGTGATTCTCAAACAGATAAACTTTCTAGTCTTATACACAAAATAGTGGATGGTCAGAATGATGTATCTGTGTTCTATCCTCATAAAAATGGAGAAGGTTGGTCGGATCATGTAACTACGAGCAATATTGTATCTCATTTATTTGATAAGATTTGCCCCAACGCCAAGCAGTATGAATACTGTGTATGGTTCTGGTTCTATAACTGTTGGAAGATTGATTGGAAACAGGCTTGTCTTGTTAGAATGAATAAGAAAGAGCATGCCGTAAAATTGAAAGCAATTGATGCTTATATTGATCCAAAGGCTCCTTGTGGCAAACCATGGAGTGGAGTATTGCCTCCAGTATTCCTTTGGGCAAACAAATGGGATAAGGAATTATATTTTAGAGTGAAATGAATCAGGTAATTATTATAGGTGATTCTACGCATAATACGCTTAGTGCTGTCAGAAGTTTCGGAGAAGCTCACATTGCGCAAGTACTGATTTTAGTATGCCATGAGGATACATGCTATGTAAAATATAGCAAGTATCTGAAAGCTAATAACCTATATGTTGTATCGGAGCTAGATGAATGTATGTCTCTGTTAGAACAGTTATCTCATGTTAAAGGTCAGTATCTGATGACAACCTTTGATGCTGCAGCAGAATGGGTTGATGCTCGTGAGGCAAAACTTTCTGAATGGTTTCTGACTCCTTGCCGAGGTAAGCAGATTGGTAATTTGTTTAATAAGGCTGCACAATGTGAGTTGGCAAAGCAATGTGGCTTGGATGTTCCTCAATCTGTTGTTTATGATAGGGAGACTTCTTTGGATGGAATATCTTTGGTATTTCCTTTACTTACCAAGCCTTTGGTAAGCAGCAAGGGCGCAAAAGAGGATATTCATATTTGTAAAAATATAGAAGAGCTAAAGATAGCATTGCAGGAAAATAGCCATTGCCAAAAGTTTCTCTTGCAGCAATTTATAGAAAAAGAATACGAGATAGACGCTGTAGGTGTAAGTACCAATCAAGGTGTTGTAATGGGTGGTGCTATTCATAAGTATCGCCATTGGCCAAGATTAGTTGGTGCTGGTGCCTTTGGTGTCTTTGAGAATATGGATAGCTTTAATGTTGATGTGCAAAAGATAGAGCATTTCCTTCATGCATCTGGCTATCACGGACCATTTAGTGTGGAGTTTTTGCATACAAAAGAAGGTAAGAACTATTTTATGGAGGTTAATTTCAGAAATGAAGGTTTAGCATACGCATCAACATGTGCCGGTGCGAATCTTCATGCATATTATGTGGATGCTTCCAAGAAGATAAATTGGAAGAAGTTCCGTAAGACTTATATGATGAACTATAGTATCGATTTACTTTACGTAAAAGAGGGCGATATCACTATTTGGCATTGGCTGAAAGATTTCCTTCGTACTAGATGTTTTATCAATATCTGCTTCTCTGATTTAGGTCCTGTATTGGCTTACTATAAGCATAAAATATCAGGAAAACGATAGAAGTGATATCCTCTTATTTTTCAATTTATGAAAGTATTAATAGCAATTCCATGCCTCTTGACTGGAGGTACGGAAATACAAACCCTGAATCTCGTGCGTGCATTGATACAGGGTGGGCATCAAGTGACAACTGCCTGTTATTTCGAGCATACCGAAAATATGGTGAAGCTGTATGAAGATGCGGGTAGTAAAGTGGTACTCTTTTCAAAAGAAGGAGTACGATTGGGAGGAGTGAAGGGTATCTTGTTCCTCTTGAAAAATTTATGGAAGATTAAATTATCTCTTAGACCTGATGTTGTGCATGTACAGTATATGGCACCTGGTGCCATTCCCATCATCCTGTTAAAACTGATGGGGCAGAAAAGTATCGTTGCAACAGCTCATACCAATGCTGATGTATATGGAGTAAAAGCAATGAAACTGTTAAAGTTTTTGCAGAGTCATGTGTTGAGAGCTTTTACCTGTATTACACTAAGGGCAGAGAAAAACTTCTTTGGGAGTTGTTCTTTATTTGATCCTTCCATTCAGCGTATTCCTGCTCATGCGCATTATACCATATATAACGCCTTGCCTGGTTATATCCAGATTACTGATAAAAAAAGAGAAAATAAGGATATTATAACCATTGGCGTGGTGAGCCGTTTGGAGCATATCAAGGGTATGGATTTGGTAGTTCCTGCTTTTGCCAAGGTATATGAAAAAAATAAGAATATTCGTTTGCTGGTGGTAGGAGATGGTTCCTTGCGGCATCAAATGGAGGAAGATGCTGATAGATTGCAGCTTGGAAAAAACATTGAATTTGCAGGAATGCAACAACAGAGAGATTTACAATCGTATTATGACAAAATAGATGTGTTGTTAATGCCTTCAAGAAGCGAAGGCTTCGGCTTGACGGCAATAGAAGGTATGGCTCGTGGTTGTGTTTTGGTAGCTAGTAATACAGGAGGCTTGCCTGAGGTAGTAAGAGAAGGGTATGTTGGATTACTTCATCAACCGGAATCGGTAGATGATTTGTCTAATAAAATCTGTTGTCTTATAGAAAATCCAAAACATTTTGAGCAAATGCGCTCTCATTTACATGATTATGTGCAACAGTTTACTTTTGAAAGGTATGCTAATTTGTTTAATGATTTATATTCTAAATTGAAATAAAAAATGGTGCTGGATGCAGTAAAAAAAAGAGATGTAAGTGTTGATATATTAAAGTTCTTTGCTGTTATATTGATAACAAATTCTCACATGGCACACTTATATGTTAAGTTTAGTGCTTTGGCTACAGGTGGAGCAATAGGAGATGTGTTTTTCTTCTTTTGTTCTGGTTTTACTCTTTTCTTGAGTAAACAGCGAAGATTTGATAATTATTATAAACGAAGAATTAATCGTATTTATCCTACCGTCTTCATGTGGGCGTTGTTGGCCTCTGTTTTATTTAACAACAAGGATAATATGCAGGAAATTATAATATGGGGAGGCGGATGGTTTGTTACCTGTATTATGATTTATTATGTTGTCCTCTATTTCATTAGGCGATTTGTCTTTGATTATTTAAAAGCAGTTTTTGTGCTTTTATTGATATTGTCTTTTGTTGCATATTATTTTTGGGATAATTCTTCTCATTGTTTAATATATGGTAATACTTATCTTAAATGGGGATTGTATTTCCTTTATATGTTATTAGGAGCAATGGTTGGATGTGGTAAAGTAAAGGTAATTAGCTTTTCTTTTAAAAAAGATTTAATCTGCTGTATTATTTCATTAATTGCTTTCTATGGAATATTGTGGGCTGGAACGAAAAATGAATTTTTCTTTAGTTTACAGATAGTTACGTTGTTTCCATTATTTGGTATTACATTCTATTTTTACAAGCTGTGTAATTCTGCATCTGTTAAAAAGTTGATTGAGAATAAATATACAGCTCCTGTAGTGAAGATTGTATCTGGACTATGTCTTGAGATATATGTTGTTCAATATTGGGTGATGACAGATAAACTGAATTCGTTATTCCCTATGAATATTCCAATCGTATTTGTCTTAATCACTTGTTTTGCATATTTGTTAAGATGCATGTCTAGATGGTTTTCACAAACGTTTAAGGATGCTGATTATGATTGGAAAGCAATTTTCAAGGTTTATTAATAGGTTTTAAATCGTATCATAATGGCTTTAATAATAAATTTAGTTGTTGGTTTAATTGCATTTTATTTTGCCTATAGATTTGCATTGAATAAGCAAATGGTAGTTACTTTGCCTTGGGATAAAAGATATGAATATGTTTGCAATCAAAATCTAAGTTTTTTAATCTATAGTATATTAACTGCAATGCTGTTCCTAGGGCCGCTATCTTTGTTTAAGTATGTTGTATGGATAGTATTGCTATTGTCTATAATTTATAGAGGCGGATTTCGATTCCGTTTTAATATAGTATTAGGCGCATATTCTTTATTTGTACTTTGGAATCTATATACAATGACATATACATCTTCTCCTAGTCAAGGTTGGATGATGTTGTTGAAGTTTTGTATTCCTTATCTTTATTTTTGGTTAGGATACAATGCTATTCAGAGGGAGGATGATTTCTACATATTTTTAGAGAAAACTAGTTGGATATGTTGTGGGTATGCTTTGATTATTGGTGGAGTTTCAGCAAAATTGATAAGTCCTTTATATAATTTTCTAAATTTTACTTCAGGTGGACTATTCATCTCGTATGCATCCCTTGCTGATTTTTTCGCTATTTTATTACCTGTTCCTGTTATAATGTATTTTGTAACAAATAGACGAATGTATTTATGGATGGTGGTTTGGTTATTATTATCTACTGTACTTGAAGCTGTAAGAACTGGTATGGGTGCTTCTATACTTGGTTTAGCCTTTTTCTATATGTTATATAAGAAAAGTAAGTCTATACCGTATATAGCTTTGATGATTATTCTATTTATAGGTTCTATTTTTGCAGTTCCTGAAGTAAAGGAGAAAATGTTTGGAGCAGATGTGGATAAGGTAACGCTTAGTAATGTTGGTTCTGCAAAGGTTACAATGAATGGACGTGATACGGCTTGGAAACTTACAATGGAGCATTTCTACGCTGGTAGAGAAATGAAAGGCTCAGGTTGTGGTTCTTCGTTAGCATGGTATAAGGAATATTCCAAAGGAGGAAAAGGTGCTGGACTTATACATTCTGATTGGGTTCAAATGTTGTGTGAGTCTGGTAATATTGGACTAGGATTTTATATTGTTTTTGCGCTAGTTATGCTTTTGATTGTTTTGTCTGAAACATGGAAATATAAAGATTATCTATCAATAACTTTTGCTGGCGCTTTGACTGTTGCTTCTTTTGTGGCATGCTTTTTTGCAATGGGATTTGATAATGTTATCACTTATGCTCAGCAAGGATATGTGATACCATTTATATTTCTTGGAATTTTCTATAAATTTAAAGATTTAAACAATAATGAACAAATCTCTTAATTTCAGTTTTTTGGATAGAAACTATTCGAGTGGTTGGAAAGGTATTTTAATTCTGCTCATTGTCTTAGGACACAATAGTTTGTTGTGTAAGTCTAGTATCTATACTGATCATTTCTATATTTGGAGATCTTGGCTATATACATTTCATGTTTGGGCTTTTTTCGTTCTGCCATTCTTATATGGATGTAAAGAATTGAATTTAGTGGATATAGTAAAACATGCAAAACGTAACTTTATATAGTTGCTTGTTCCATATTTATGGATTTCTGTTTTGTGTGTATTCATTATGCTCATTATGGGGGGCAATTCCAACTTCCTAAAATAGTACAATCTTTCTTGCTAGGTAGTCTATGGATGACCAGTACTTATATGGGCTTTCATTTCTTGTGGTTCTTGCCAACAATGCTGATGGTAATAGTTATTAGAGATGTCTATTTTAATGTATCTCAATCTGTAAAAATGCTAATTGTATTGATTGCATTTTGCTTTTGGTTATTAGAAAGTTTAGATATATCTTTAGGTTATTTGAATTATATTCCATTTTACTTTATATATAATGTCCTTTTAAGGATAACTTTGTGTTTCTTGAATCCTAGTATCCTTTTAGGAGTTTCTTTGTTGATATTGCCTATAGTCTTTAGTTTGATGGTTGCCATAGTGATTAATCATTATCCTAGGATTATGAATGTTTTATTTCCTCAATAAATAATAAGATTATGATTACTGTGGTAATAAGGAGAATCAGATTGTTTAAATGCTTCAAACTGTTTTAATTCAGACTTGCCAAGACTATAATAGTGTTTTTAATTGAATTTTTAGACCGATGGATTATAATGTTTATTGGCTTATAAATATATTTTGTTAAACTATGACGACGATTTTATATATTGTTCCTTATTTTGGGAAATTTCCAAGGTTGTTTCCTGTTTGGTTACACAGTTGTGCTAATAATCCAACTGTAAATTGGCTTATTTTAACTGATGACAAAAGAGATTTTTGCTATCCGGCAAATGTTAAAGTTGAATATACAACTTTTGCTGCTGTTCGAGAGCGAATTCAAAAATTGTTTGATTTTGAGATAAACTTGAGTCATCCTTATAAGCTTTGTGATTTTAAAATAACATATGGATTGGCATTTGCAGACTATTTAAAAGGTTATGATTTTTGGGGATTTTGTGACATTGATCTTATTTGGGGTAATATTCGTAACATTTTGGATGAAAAGATATTTGCTACGTATGATAAGATAGGTTATCAGGGGCATTCAACCCTATTTCGGAATGTAGATTATGTAAATCGCTTATTTCGTGAAACTATAGATACTGAATCCGTATATCCATTGCTGCAATCACCGATTTCAGAATTTACAGATGAAGATTTTATAAATCGTTTGTTTGATTATAAAAAGATTCCGTATTACCAAAAGAAATCATTCGCAAATTTATCTAGTTTTGTTTATAATTTTAAGTTGAACCATCTTGAAAAAGAAGATAAAATAAAGAACAAACGTTTCATTTTTAGTTATGAACATGGTCGTCTTTATCGTTTAGCTGCAGTTGGGAATAATGTATTCAAGGATGAATTCATGTATGTACATTTTTTAAAAAGAGACATGGATATAAAAATTCCAGAGCAAGCAGATGAATATCTTATAGTTCCTAATGAATTATTGCCATATAAGAATGTTGATGCTTTCTATATAAATAAAGCTGATGCACCTCATGCGTTGAAATTTGCTATTAGACATTTTATGGAAAATGCCTATAAATTAAATTTTAAAACAATTATTCCTATAGCAATAACAAAAATAAAAGGGTATTTTCAATTATATACAAAATTTTAAAAGTGATAGTTCCTCGATAAATAACAAAATTATGATTTCTGTTGTAATACCTTTATATAATAAGGAAAAGCAAATAGCTAAAACGCTTCAAACTGTTTTGAATCAGACTTACCAGAATTTCGAGATAGTAATAGTTAATGATGGTTCTACTGATGGCAGCGTAGAAGAAGTTTTGCGAATTTCTGATTCTCGAATTCGATTGGTTAATCAAGAGAATGGGGGAGTTAGTGCTGCTCGTAATCGTGGTATAGATGAAGCTAAAGGAGAATATATAGCTTTTTTAGATGCTGATGATATATGGGCGAAAGATCATTTAGAGAGTTTGAATATTCTTATCAAGCATTTTCCATCTTCGAAAGCTAGAGCTACTAATTATAATTTCTTGAATAAAGGAAAATACAAGGATATAATATTAAATAGCTTGTCTTTTGATGGCTTCGAAGGTGTTCTTGATAACTATTTTGAAGTGGCAAGTAATTCTAATCCTCCAATTTGGTCTAGTGCTGTATGTGTTGATAAAGATTTGTTAAAGTTGATAGGCGGCTTTCCGGAAGGGATAACTTCAGGGGAAGATTTATTAACATGGGCTCGAATCGCTTTATTAACAAATTTTGCTTTTACTAAAAGAGTTACTGCAACATTTAATCTTGGTGATGTGGATTCTGCTGTTGCAAGACGAAAAAATGATGATAGTGATATTGTTGGTGATGAATTGAAAAAACTATATATTTCACATAAAAATGTAAAGGGATTAAAGAGTTATCTTAGCTTATGGTATAAGATGAAAGCTATGAATTCTTTGCAATTGAATGATAGACTAGATTTATTATATCATAGTTTTAAATCACTAAAATATAATATATTTGCTTATAAAGTGTATGTATATTTAGTTATGGCATTTTTACCACAAAAAGTAAATCATTTTTTGATTCATCGCCTTCAAAGATAGTTTTATATACATATTGATGTTTGTATACTCTATTGGTGCTTTATTTATGAAAAAGAATTTATTGGCTTTCCATCCGATTATAGCCCCATATCGTATAGACTTGTTTAATTCGTTAGCTAAGCATTACAATTCACAAATCTGCTTATTTTGGCGTAATTTGAAGGATCAGACTTTTGATTATAGAAAAATTGAAGAGCAATTTGATTTTAAGCCTAGTTATATAGTGAAAGAAGATATGGGATTCTTGAAATGGATGAAGGAAATCTGGAAGAAATTAAATTCTTCCCATCCTGATATTGTTTTAGGATCTGAATTCGGAATCTCGACTATTATAATCATCTTACATAAGTTTGTAAAAAAAAGTCATTATAAAATCGTCATAATCAATGATGATAGCTATGATATGCTTGTAAATAACAATCAATTTACTAAGAGGCATGCTAGGGCTGTAAAGGCAATGATGCCTTTAGTTGATGATGTGATCAATGTTGAGCCTAGAGTTGCAGCTTATAATCAGCAAAAATATCAGAAGGGAATATATTTCCCGATTATCTGTAATGATGTGATTGCCAAGAAAAGATTAGAGCGTGTACTTCCGATTAGTCAAAATTATGTGAGTAAATATCAGCTTGAAGGCAAAAAGGTTTTGTTATTTGTTGGTCGATTGGTTGCTTTAAAGAATGTGGAGTTTGCTTTACGTGCATTCATAAAAGCTAACTTAGATAATACCGTATTTGTGATCGTTGGTGATGGACCAGAAAAAGAAAAACTAGAGAAAATTGCAGCAGGTAATCCTGCTGTTATTTTTACGGGGCGTTTAGAAGGCGATGAGTTATATGCTTGGTATAATGTAGGTCAAGTCTTTACGTTGCCAAGTTACAAAGAACCTTTTGGCGCTGTTACCAATGAAGCTTTAGTTGCTGGATGCAAAGTATTGATCAGCAAGGATGCAGGAAGTAACTGCCTTGTAAAGGATGGGAAAAATGGATATATCATTGATCCACATCATGAAACAAAATTTATCGAAAAGTTAAAGCTTGCTTTTTATAGTATGAAGCCTTTGAAAATGCAGTTGGTAGTTAAGGAAAATATGATGGTTAGCAGTTTTGAAGAGCATATTAAATCTTTATATGCTCGTATGGAGAATTTATAGTTTTTGAAGGATATCTTCAAGATATGCGATTAGCATAATATTTTACCTATGAATAAACAAAGAATTCTTTTTGTCCTACACCTGCCGCCACCCGTACATGGTGCGGCTATGATGGGAAAGTATATTCATGATAGCCGTATTATCAACGAGGCTTTCGTATGTAAGTATATCAATCTTACTTCTGCCAAAACCTTGCAGGATATTGGTAAGGGAGGAGTGATGAAGTATATCAAGTATCTGATGCTCTTGTGCAAGGTAGTGCTAATGGTGATTACCTTTAGACCACAGCTTGTATATGTTACTCCTACGGCTTGTGGCGTTGCCTTCTATAAGGACTTTCTCGTGGTGCAGCTTCTGAAACTGATGGGAAGAAAGGTGGTGGTACATTACCATAACAAGGGTGTCGTAACCCGACAGGACAAGAAGCTGGATGACTGGATGTATCGCAGATTCTTCAAAGGAATCAAGGTTATCCTGTTGGCTGATGCCTTATATGAGGATGTGAAGAAATACGTGAAACGTGAAGACGTCTTGATTTGTGAAAATGGTATTCCGGATACTTCTGATAGGTCTGAGAAAATCATCAGAAATAATCCTACACCAAGAATCTTATTCTTATCAAATCTCTTAATCACAAAGGGAGTTATCGTACTTCTTGATGCCTTGAAGTTGCTCAAAGATAAGAATATTGGTTTTGTGTGCAATTTTGTGGGAGCAGAGACCAATGAGATTGATGCTCAGCATTTCCTTGGGGAGGTTCAGAAAAGAGGATTGCAACAAGAGGTGAAATATCTGGGAAAGAGATATGGGAAGGAAAAGGAATATCTCTATCGGTGTTCCGATATTTTCGTTTTTCCTACCTATTATTATAATGAATGTTTCCCGCTGGTTTTGCTGGAAGCCATGCAAATGCATCTTCCTTGCATCTCGACAACAGAAGGTGGTATCAGCAGTATCATCCGTCATGGCGAAAACGGCTATCTGGTGGAAAGGAATAATCCGACAGCGCTTGCCAACAGCATTGAAAAACTATTGAAGAATGCTGATTTGAGAAAGAATATGGGAGAGAATGGATGGATGAGATTTAAACGTGATTTTACTTTGGAGGCTTTTGAAAAACGAATGGAATTCTGCTTGAAAAAGGCTCTGAAGTAAAAAACTACTTAGTGATATATAGAGAAAGAAAGTAATATTTTATGGAGAAATATTTTAATATCAACTACGAATTCTCGCCTCAGGAAGTAGGGCGAAGAATCGATGAACAATTATCAAAAAACGAGTCTGACTATATCTGCGTGGCGGATGGAGTAATCCTAAACAACGCTAATAGAAAGCCAGACTACTTAAAGATTGTAAATGGCGGTATGTTTGCTATCTGCGACAGCGGATATGTGCCGCTCTACATCAAATGGCTGTATGGTAAAAGGTATCCGCAATACTGCGGTAGCCAGATTTTCAAGGACTTGGTCAGTTCGCAGAAATACCGGATGTTCTTTATGGGTACCAACCAGAGAACACTCGACGGGTTAAGAGAGAACCTGAAGGTGATGAACCCGAAGGTAGAGAACATGAGCTTCTATGAACTGCCCTTCAAGGCTGTGGATGAGTTTGACTATCCTGCCATCGCAAAGATGGTGAACGAGGATGGGGCGGATATCATCTGGGTGGCGCTGGGCGCTCCGAAACAGGAAATCTTTATGAGCAAACTGAAACCTTATCTGAAAAGAGGGGTGATGATTGCCGTGGGGGCTGCCTTTAAGTTCTACAGCGGACAGGATGAGAAGCGTGCGCCGAAATGGATGCTCGATGCTCATCTGGAATTTGTTTACCGCATCTTCTGCGACCCGAAAAAACAGTTGAAGAGATGTGGCTGGATTGTGGTTACCCTGCCTAAGCTGCTTTATCAGGAATGGAAGCGTAAACGTTTCATGCAACTATAGATAATGCAGCTATAGATAATACATTATAGAAAATGCAATAAAAAGTAACAATTTAGACTATTTACTTTTATGATTCAACCAATTTATATTTTCCTGCTGGTAGCACTTGTTGTGTCTGTCACCATCGCCATGCTGGTGTTGCCTAACATCCTCCTTATCTCGCATAAGAAGAAACTCTTTGATATGCCGGATAAGAGAAAGGTGCATCATGCGCCGGTTCCCCGTCTGGGCGGACTCTCGTTCTTCCCTGTGATGCTTATTACCATGGGCGGCCTGGTGCTGATATATCATCTGATGGGACTGAGCAGCGGGTCGATGCACGGGGAGGTGCCTTATGAGTTCCTGGCGCTGCTGGTGGGTAGCATGATGCTGTTCCTGGTGGGACTTGCCGACGACCTGATTGGAGTGGGGTACAAGAAGAAGTTCCTGGTGCAGATAGTGGCGGCATCGCTGCTCGTGGCTTCGGGCGTGTGGATTAAGTCGCTTGACGGACTCTTCGGAATCTATCAGTTGTCGCCATGGGTGGGCATGCCTTTCACCGTGCTCATCGTGGTGTACGTAACCAATGCCATCAACCTGATTGACGGCATCGACGGTCTGGCTTCCGGACTCTGCGGCATCTCGCTGGTGGCTTTGGCGGGGCAGCACATCTGGCTGCATCTGTTTTCCTTTGCCCTGCTCTGCATTACGGCGCTGGGTGTGATTATCCCTTTCTGGTTCTACAACGTGTTTGGAAATGCCATGAGGGGCAGGAAGCTCTTTATGGGCGATTCGGGTTCGCTGTCGCTGGGCTACATCATCAGTTTCCTGATGATTCACCTGAGCACGGTGGATGTGAGCCCGCATGTGGTGTCTGACTACAACATGGTGTTTGCCTTTACCACGATGCTGGTGCCGCTGCTCGACGTGGTGAGAGTGGTGGGTCACAGACTGAGAAACAGGCAGAATCCGTTCTTGCCTGACAAGAGCCACATCCACCATAAACTGCTGAGATGCGGACTGAGGGTGAGACAGGTGATGGTGGCTATCTGCCTGCTCTCGCTGATGTTCATCCTGCTCAATTTCCTGATGATCGGCCACGTAAACATCACGTATATCCTGGGCATCGACATCGCTGTATGGATAGTGTTCCACCTGGTGCTGGATGTCATCCTACACACCAGGAGGGCGGAAATGGATATTTAATCCTCTATATTTAAAACTATGCTATTCCCGGCTCGGAGATTCAAAAATGAATCTCTGGGCCGGGATTTTTGCGTTTGTAGAGTGGTGGATGAGTTCGTGGCTGCATGGGGGAATTTATATGGTTGGAGAATGTGTAAAAATATATAAAAAGATAAGCCAAGAAGGGCATTTTTGAGTTTTATTGCGTAACTTTGCATTTGAACATTCATTATAAAAAGATATGTCTAAGATAAGAATTAAAAATATAGGCCCAATTGTTGATACGGGAGACATCGCATTGTCTGCCGTAATGCTTATCGTGGGTAAACAATCTTCGGGAAAGAGTACCTTTATGAAAATATTGTGCTTCTGTAGATGGATAGAAAAGCGAATCATGCTTGATGGCGAGAATCTGCTGAAGAAATATACCCATTATGGCCGATTCCTGAAAGAGCTGAAGAAGTTTCATCGTTTCGATGATGCTTTCTTTGCTGCTGATTCTTATATCTTTTATGATGGTGATTGCCTTACCATCGAGATGGATGGCGTGAAGGCGAATGTGAAAATCAGAAAGAAAGCGAATTTCAAAACTGAGCGCTATAATGCAAAACTGAGTTTTATTCCTTCGGAACGCAATCTGGTTTCGGCTATTCAGAACATTGATAAGGTTTATCGCTCATCTGACTATGATTCGATATTTAATTATCTTCTGGAATATCAGGAGGCGAAGAAGGAATATGATATCAAGCATCCGCTGAGAATTCCATTTGATGATAATATGAAATATTATTATGATAAGGTTACGGATTCTGACAGAATCGTGCTTGAGAAGGTGGGTAGAACGATAGCGCCTGTTTATGCTTCAAGCGGTATACAGTCGGCGTTGCCGTTGGCTGTGCTTGTGGATTATGTTACCGGACAGGTGGGGAAGATTCCGAAGTCGAGCCTTACTGATTTAACGAGTTTGGTGGCAAAGATTATGCTGGATGATGAGAATAAAGAAATCAGTGCGGATGATGTGATTAAGGGAACTAAGATGTATAGATATAAATTCGCCCAGCTGTATATTGAGGAGCTGGAAGAAAATCTGTTTCCGAAGTCGCAGTTTGCGATGGTGAAGGAGATTGTGAAGAATATCAAGAAGGCCTATGAGCAGTCGGGGGCAAATAGCTATGTGGTTATGACCACTCATAGCCCGTATGTGCTGACTTCTCTGAATGTGCTGATGAAGGTGGCACTAGCTAAGGAAAAGAAGCTTGATGAGAAAATGAAAGAAATGCTGGAATATGCAATCCCGATTTCATGGTATTCGGCATACTGCATGACAGATGAAGGAAAAATGGAGAATATCGTGGATGATGAATACCATTTTATCATGGGTGATTATCTTTCTGATGAAATGCAAGACAAACTGAAATAAAATTCATTAGACAGCGTTTGATTATGGCAAGAAAATTATATCCTATAGGAATTCAGACATTTGAACGGATCCGCAAGGAGGATAAGTTCTATGTAGATAAGACGGAATATGTCTATCGTATGACCCATACGGATGGAAAGTATTTCTTCTTGAACCGCCCACGCCGTTTCGGCAAGTCGCTGCTGGTTTCTACCTTCCAAAGTTATTTCGAAGGAAAGAAGGAACTCTTTGAGGGGCTTGCCATCGAGAAGCTGGAGAAAGAGTGGAATACTTATCCTGTGCTGCACTTCAGCCTGGCTGGAGGCAAACATATGGAGAAGGAACAGCTGGATCGATACCTCTTATATATATTAAAGGAAAATGAGGATAGGTTTGGAGTAGATTGTGATTCTCCAGATCCGAACGTTCGTTTGCTCAACTTGATAAACACTGTTACAGCAAAGACTGGTAAGCAGGCGGTGGTGCTCATTGATGAATATGATGCACCGCTGCTGGATGTGGCTCATGAGAAGGAAATGCTCGATGTCTTGCGCAATACGATGCGCAATTTCTACAGTCCTTTGAAAGATTGCGAGCCATTGCTTCGCTTCGTTTTCCTGACGGGCATTACGAAGTTTTCGCAGTTGAGCATCTTCAGCGAGCTGAATAACATCAAAAATGTGAGCATGGACGAACCTTATGCCGGCATCTGCGGCATCACCAAGGAGGAACTATTGACCCAGATGAGCGATGACATCAACGAACTTGCCGAGCATCTGGAACTTAGTAGGGAGGAAACCATCGAGGAACTGAAAAATCATTATGATGGCTATCATTTCTGCTGGCCATCGCCAGATGTCTTCAATCCTTACAGTCTGCTCAATTGCTTTGCCGATGGCAGAATGGATGATTACTGGTTCGGCTCGGGCACTCCTACCTATCTCATCAATATGATGAGAAAATATGAATTCCTGCCTGCAGACCTTGGCGAAACCATAGAGGTGGGCAAGAAGGACTTTGATGCCCCTACAGAAACGATGACCACTATCGTACCTTTGCTCTATCAGAGCGGGTATGTCACCATCAAGGGATATGACAAACCGACAAAGTTGTATCAGTTGGCATTGCCTAACCAGGAGATTAGGGTGGGGCTGTATGGTAGTCTCTTGCCTCATTATCTGACGGACAAGTCTGCGAAGGCTAACACGACCATCGCCAAGATGTCGGTATTGGTGAAGAAGGGGGATATGGATGCCGCTTTCTGCCTGCTGAACGACTTCCTGGAGACGGTGCCTTACTGCGACAACACCAACTACGAGGGGCATTGGCAGCAGACGCTCTACATCATGTTTGCCCTGCTCACCAACTATAGCATCCATGTGGAACCGCATACGGCAAAGGGCAGAATCGATATCACGATGGAAACGGCAGATACCATCTACGTGATGGAACTGAAGTTCAACAAGAGTGCCGAGGAGGCTCTCGCCCAGATTGAGGCAAAGCACTATGTCGACGCCTTCAAAATGAGCGGCAAGAAGGTGGTGAAGATAGGCTTGAACTTCTCGGTGAAGGACGAGGTGAACTGTCTGGAATGGAAGATAGGATGACAAGATCTTATAGTCCTGTATATTTCCTGATAGCCTTGATGAAGGTATCGCCATATTTATTGAGCTTGAATTCTCCGATACCACTGATCAGACTCATGGCATTCTTGGTGGTAGGTTTCATTCTTGCGAGTTCATGAAGGCTCTTGTCGCTGAGTACGATATATGGAGGATAACCCTGTTCGTCGGCAAGGTTCTTGCGTATCTTTCTGAGGTGTTCAAAGAGCCCTTTGTCTTCCACGCCTTTCGAGTCCTCCTGGAAGATGACACGTTCGGCATGCACCTCAGGAATGAGATTTCCCGGCTGGGCGATGGCGCCCTTCCTGTTGCGTATTGTTTTCTGTGGGCGGGTGGCTTTATCATCTTCTTCGATATATGCCAGCGAAACATGATGTTCTCCCTTCAGTACCTTCCAACCTAAATCGGTAACCTTCATGTAGTTGTGGTTGTTGTAGGCAATCTCGAAGAATCCCATCTGCAGCATCTGCAGCAGATAAGCATTCCAGTCCTTAGATGTTGTATCCCTGCCCACACCGAAGGTTTTCATCTCGTTGTATTTGTTTTTCACAACTGCAGAAGAATGCATGCCTCTCAGAATTTCGATGCAGGTACCTACTGCAATGTGCTCACCCGAACGGACCACGGCACTCAGGGCTTTCTGGGCTCTGATGGTGCCGTCGAAGGTGCGTGGAGGATTCTTGCAAACATCACAGTTGCCGCAGTTGCAGGATGATGTCTCGCCAAAATAATTCAGCAGAATGCGTCGTCGGCATACTCTCGATTCGGCATATTCCTCCATGCGGCGCAGTTTTTCCATGTTCACATCACGCTGTCCGCTGTCTTCGCAGAAAGAACGGAGGGTGATGATGTCGGCCATCGAATAGAACAACACGGTATCTGATGGTGCTCCATCTCTACCGGCTCTACCTATTTCCTGATAGAAACTCTCTATGCTTTTAGGCATATTATAGTGGATTACCCAGCGCACATTACTCTTGTCGATGCCCATTCCAAAAGCGATGGTAGCACATACCACCTGAATCTGGTCCATCTTGAACCGCTCCTGTACTGATGCTCTGGTCTGGGCAGTCATTCCGGCATGATAGGCTGCGGCATTGATACCCAGATCGATAAGTTCCTGAGCTACCATTTCGGTGTTCTTGCGGGAGAGACAGTAGATGATGCCTGCTTCTTCCGGATGATTACTGATGAAGCGGGTGATGTATTGGAGCTTTGCCTTTTTGGTGCTCTCCTGTCTTACGGTGAGGGAGAGGTTGGGGCGGTCGAAACTGCTTACGAACGTCTGCCCATTGAGATGAAGCTGGCGTATGATATCTTCGCGCGTTATCTTGTCGGCTGTGGCTGTGAGCGCCATCACCGGGACATTGCGGAAATTCTCGTGCAGCATACCGAGTTGCGAATACTCCGGACGGAAATCGTGTCCCCACTGGCTGATGCAGTGGGCCTCGTCAACGGCAAAGAGCGAAATCTTGATGTTGCTGAATAAATAAGGTATCTCGCTGATGAGTTTTTCGGGCGAAACATAAAGAAGTTTCAGTTCTCCCTTCTCGCATCGGCGGCGGATGATAAGTTCATCGGTCGTGTCGTTTCCGCTGTTCAGTGCCTCAGCCGGGATACCGTTTGCCTTGAGCGCCTCCACCTGGTCGTGCATCAGACTGATGAGCGGTGAAATGACCACAGCGGTACCTTCCATCGCTAATGCGGGAACCTGGTAGCACAGACTCTTTCCACCACCAGTCGGCATGAGAACCAGACAGTCGTGTCCCTGCATTACCTCTCTGATAATCGCTTCCTGGTTGGGGCGGAAGGAATCGTATCCAAAATAGCTTTTTAATATCTCGTTTATCTGCATGATTGCCGTTTTATGATTTATGCCTTTGCCGGCATGTTTTTGTTTTGTTTTTCATGCAAAGGTAATGAATAATCTGCATAAATAAAAGTTTTCTCCAAGAAAAAGTGCATATTTCAAGTAAAAAACTTTGCAAAGAGCGAAAAACAGGAGGAAAAGTTTGGTATGTGGAAAAAATGTATTACTTTTGCATGGTAAATACAGATAAAAATGGCAAAATGTAATGTAAACACTCAAGAGCGATTTGCCGATATCCAGATGCTCCGTTATGAGCTGAAGGGTTTCGAAAACCTGTCGCTCACACAGAAAATTTATATTTATTGCTTGTCGAAGGCAACCCTCTTGGGACGTGATATCACCTTCGACCAGCAGGGCAAATACAACCTGCGCATCCGTAAAACCCTGGAGGCTGTATACCGTTATTACGAGGGTAATCGCGAAAGCGAAGATTTCAAGGCTTTCGAAGTTTATCTGAAGCGTGTCTGGTTTGCCAGCGGCATCCATCATCACTATGGATGTGAAAAGTTTGTGCCAGGATTTTCAGAGGAATCTTTCTATGAGATGGTTGGGGCTGTAGCCGATGAATACCTGCCTCTTTCCAAGGGACAGAGCAAGGAAGACCTGTTGGGCATTCTGGTGCCTGTCATCTTCAATCCGGAAGTTATGCCTAAGCGCGTGAATCAGACGGATGGCGAGGATCTGGTACAGACTTCAGCCTGCAATTTCTATGAGAATGTTTCTCAGGCAGAAGTAGAACGTTTCTATGCCAGGATGAAGGAAGAGGGCAACGAACAGGCACCTTCGTATGGACTGAACTCTAAACTGACCAAGCGTAATGGTGAACTGGTGGAGCTGAAATGGACAGAAGACGGACTCTATGGCGCTGCTATCAAGGAGATTGTTTCATGGTTGCTCCGTGCTCAGAAATATGCAGAAAATGAGGAACAGAAACATCTCATCGATCTCCTGGTGAAGTATTACCGTACAGGCGATCTGAAGGATTTCGACCGTTACAGCATTGCCTGGGTGCAGCAGCACGAGGGAATGATTGATTTCATCAACGGATTTATCGAAGTGTATGGCGATCCGCTCGGACTGAAAGGTACTTGGGAAGGCATCGTAGAATATAAGGATCTTGAAGCAACGAAGCGCACCCAGACCATCAGTCAGAATGCCCAGTGGTTTGAGGACCATTCACCTGTAGACCCACGTTTCCGCAAGCCGGAGGTGAAGGGTGTTACAGCCAATGTCATCTGTGCGGCGATGTTGGGTGGCGAGGAATATCCAGCTTCTGCCATCGGCATCAATCTTCCGAATGCCAACTGGATCCGTCAGGAATATGGTTCTAAGAGTGTGACCATCGGTAACTTGACCGAGGCATATAACAAGGCAGCTCAAGGCAATGGTTTCCGCGATGAATTCGTTATCGACGAGGATACCATCAGTCTGATGAATCAGTACGAGGATATTACCGATGATCTGCATACCGACCTGCATGAGTGTCTGGGGCATGGTAGCGGACAGCTCTTGCCTGGTACCGACCCCGATGCACTGAAGGCGTATGGCAGTACGATAGAAGAGGCGAGAGCCGATCTTTTCGGACTCTATTATGTAGCCGACCATAAATTGGTAGAACTGGGTCTGACTCCGAATGATGAGGCATACAAGGCTCAGTATTACGGTTATCTGATGAACGGTCTGCTCACCCAGACTATCCGCATCAAGGAAGGCGACAAGATAGAGGAAGCCCACATGCGCAACCGTGCGCTGATAGCCTGGTGGGTGATGGAACATGCCGAGGGTGCTGTGGAACTGGTGAAGATGGATATGAACTATGCTTCTGCCGAGGATGCTTTGAAGGACAGTGAGGGCAATATCATTACGACGAAGACTTATGTGAAGATTAATGATTATGCCAAGCTCCGCCATCTCTTCGGCGAGTTGCTTGCTGAAATTCAGCGCATCAAGAGTGAGGGCGATTTCGAGGCTGCCCGCCTGTTGGTAGAGAAGTATGCCGTGAATATTGATCCGGAATTGCATCGCGAGATACTGGCAAGATACAAGAAACTGAATCTCGCTCCATACAAGGGATTCATCAATCCAAAGATGACGCTGGAGATGGATGAAGAAGGCGAAATTACAGACGTGGTATTGGATTATGAGGAGAGCTATGTCGACCAGATGTTGCGCTACTCTGATGAATACGGAACTTTGTAATAAGAGAAACGATGATAGATAATAAGAACGAGGAATTTCCGATAGTAGATGAAATGGGCAACATCCTGGGCGCTGTTACCCGCGGTCATGCCCATGACGGAAGCAAGATATTGCATCCGGTTGTTCATCTGCATGTATTCAACAGCCGGGGTGATCTGTATCTTCAGCATCGTCCAGCCTGGAAGGATATCCAGCCGGATAAATGGGATACAGCCTGCGGCGGTCATGTTGATTTAGGCGAAAGTGTGAGTCAGGCTTTGCATCGCGAGGTAAGGGAAGAATTGGGTATCACCGATTTTGAACCGGAATCTCTTGGACATTATGTCTTTGAGAGTCTGCGGGAAAAGGAACTGGTTTATGTACATCGCTGTGTATATGATGGCGAGGTGAAACCGAGCCAGGAAGAATTGGCCGGTGGCAGATTCTGGACCAAGGATGAAATCAGCGAAAATATCGGCAAGGGTGTTTTCACTCCGAACTTCGAAAACGAATACCAGAAGTATTTCATGTAACGCTGAAATTAGCCATAAAAATACGTCCCGACGTAGCATTTGCTGCATCGGGACGTATTTTTTTGTATGTCGGGACGCAGCAAATGCTAAGTCGGGACGTATTTTTAGAAGGGCCGTGGCCTGTTTCTGACCGCTTCTATAGAAGCGTTAAATCTCGTAGATACCCTTGAGTGCGCCTCTTGCAATTTTCTCGAAATCTTCACCGAAATCGCAGAAACGGAGAACCGCATTAGAGACAGCATGTTTTATTCCCATGTTGTCACCCTGCAATGCTGTGGCAGCCTGATCCAGGAATTCGTTGATGCCACGCTCGTTAGGCTCATTTCCATTGGCAAAGAGACGGGCAAGGAGCTGGAAACCGGCAATCTCATAGAGTGGCTTGTCACTTGCTATCCACTGGTAGGCGATGACAGGCGCATAATCTACGTGCTGCAATAGGTTGAAGGCAAGCATCTCTGCCATCTCCTGACTCTGTACCTGTTCCATCCATAAATCTGTGATTTCCGGAAGCATCTTATCGGCAGGCATAATGAGTGTAGCCAGAATCTTGCATTCCCGGATATCTTCCTTCCACAGTTCGATGGCGAGGTCATAGTCTTTGCCATATTCCTCAGCCATCTTTTTCAGTTCATAGAATGGTACGCCCCAATTCAGTTTATATCCCAGTCCCTTATCGCGCATAGATTGCGATCCCGGACCGTTCATCAGCAAGCGGAAGCTTCGCTTGATAGTCATCAGTTTCTGATGTGTTTCTTCGTTCATTATATTTAGAGTAAATTATTAACTAAATTAAAGTTTCATTATTTTACAGAACATTCCTTCGAACTGTTCCTCTATATTTGCAGGTTTATGCTTGAAGATACCGAAGATGGCACTTCCGCTACCACTCATCGCTGCATATACGGCACCCAGGTTGTACAGCTTCTGTTTGATTTCTGCCAGTTCCGGGTGCATCTTGAAGATAGGTGCCTCAAAATCGTTGACAAGTTCCTCTTTCCAAGTCTCGATAGGCTGGCGTACAATGTCGCGGCAACATTTGGCTGGTGCTTGTGGTGTGATGGCTGCATAAGCCTCTTTGGTGCTGACAGCAATGTCATCGCGCTTCACCACAACCAGATGATAGCCCCTCAGATTATCGCCAGGACCACTTACCGGCATCAGTTCTTCGCCGATGCCTTCTGCATAGCATGCAGTGTCACCATCTTCGGGGTCAGCAGAAATGAAGTAGGCACAGTCTGCGCCCAGTTTGGCAGCATATTTTTCCATCTCCGCATTACCGATGTTGAGGCGGAAACGCTCGTCCAACAAACGAATCATGAAGGCTGCATCGGCAGAACCGCCACCCAAACCTGCCTGCGAAGGAATACGCTTCACCAGGTGAGCATGGATGCGTGGAATCCTGAAGTCGGCAGCCAGGAGATTATAAGCTTTTACAACGAGATTATTCTGTTCATCGCAATCCACTGCGTTACCTGTAATCTTCAGATCACAAGGAACATCGCTAGGGAATTCATTGCCCATGAGCTTGATTTCAAGTGCATCGGTCAGCGGAATAGGGTAGAATACCGTTTCAAGATTGTGGTATCCATCTTTCCGCTTGCTAACTATATTTAAACCAAGATTGATCTTGGCGCAAGGAAATGTAATCATAACTTTTCAGTTTAAAGGGTTCGTTACTATTTCTTTTTCTTTGCAAAGATACGGAAAAATATCTAACATGGTGCATCTTTTACAGGATTATTTTTATCTGTAGCATTAAAAATATTAAAATAAGCCCTGTTTTGCAATATCTTTTGTATCTTTGCAATTACAAATTATTAATAGATTATGAAAAAAGGAGATAAAGTCAGATTCTTGAGCGAAGTGGGTGGCGGAAAGGTTGCCGGCTTCCAAGGTAAAAATATTGTGCTTGTTGAGGATGAGGATGGTTTTGAGATTCCGATGCCTATCAACGAGGTGGTTGTGGTGGAGCAGGATGAATACTCCATGGGCAAGATGATTTCGGCTAAGATGGATGCGCAGCAGAAGGCTGAGGAGCATGCCAATACCGAACTGCATCAGGACAGCCGGAGTATCAAGGCTATCTTGAATGATCACGATGACGTGGATATGGATGTAGAGGAATATGATGCTGCCGACCGTGAGATAACCTTTGTGAAACCGGTTCAGGAACGTACGGGTGGCAACAAACTCAGTGCTTATCTCGCCTTTGTACCTATCAACATCAAGGACGTAACCAATACCCGTTTCGAGACCTATATGGTGAATGACAGCAACTACTATCTCCACTATACCTATCTTGTGGCTGAGGGAAATGCATGGACTCTGAAAGCAGAGGGAGAAATAGAACCTAATACCAAACTCTTCATCGAGGAATTCGGTCGTGAGGCTCTGAACGAGATGGAACATATCGCCATCCAGATGATAGCTTACAAGAAGGATAAGCCATTTCTCCTGAAGCCGGCAACAGATGTTCAGTTCCGTCTCGATCCCGTGAAATTCTACAAACTTCATCTTTTCGAAGAGAACGATTTCTTCGAGACTCCAGCCTATCTCTTTACGATTGTAGAGAACGATGAAATAGCCCGTCCGCTGGTTATCGATTCCAAGCGTCTGAAAGAGCAGATGTATAAGGATGAGAAGGTTGTCGCCAACACCAGCAAGAAGAAAAGCAAGAAGGATGATGGTACCCTTGTGATAGATCTTCATGCGGATGAAGTGCTTGAAACAACTGCTGGAATGAATTCTGCCGATATTCTTCATTATCAGATGGATATCTTTAAGAAGACCATGGAGGAATATAAGAAAAAGAAGGGACAGAAAATTATCTTTATTCATGGAAAGGGCGAAGGTGTGTTGCGCCAGACTCTCATTCATGAGTTGAACTATCGCTATAAGAGTTGCACCTATCAGGATGCTTCTTTCCAGGAGTATGGCTATGGTGCTACACAGGTAACAATAAAGTAATTTATTATGAAATACGGATTTATTAAGGTAGCTAGTGCCATCCCTGCCGTAAAGGTGGGGGATGTCATTTTCAATACCCAGCAGATAGAGGAACAGATAGTGCTGGCTGAGGGAAAGGGTGTAGAGATCATTACATTTCCGGAACTCTCTATTACGGGCTATTCCTGTCAGGATCTCTTCCGTCAGCAGATGCTTCTCGAATCATCTGAGCAGGCGGTGATGATGTTGCTCGATTTCACACGCAAACTCGATATCATCTCTATCGTAGGTGCGCCGGTGATAGCGGGCGACTTGTTGCTCAATTGTGGTATCGTTATCCAGCATGGACAGATTCTCGGTATTGTACCGAAGACATATCTTCCAAACTACAGCGAGTTTTATGAGAAACGCTGGTTTGCCTCGGCTCAGGACCTGAGAGATTGCGAAGTCCGTTATGCCGGACATAAGGTGAAACTGACGCCTGATGTTCAGATTTTTCAAACTTTCGATGGCGTACAGTTTGGTGTGGAAATCTGCGAAGATGTATGGGCTCCGGCTCCTCCTAGCAACAAACTGGCGCTAGCAGGAGCAGACCTGATTTTCAATCTTTCTGCAAGCGACGAACTCATCGGAAAACATCATTATCTGAAGAGTCTGCTCAGCCAGCAGAGTGCCCGTACCATGACCGGATATATCTACAGTTCCTGCGGATTCGGTGAGAGTACGCAGGATGTGGTTTATGGCGGAAATGCCCTGATTTATGAGAATGGAGTTTTACTTTCACAGAGTGAACGTTTCTCTATTGAACCGCAGATGGTTATCTCACAGATAGATGTAGAGAAACTCCGCTCTGAGCGTCGTACGAATTCTACTTATGTAAATGCCCAGCGCAATATTAAGTATTCTGTTCTCGGCGGTCAGTTCAATATCCGTAATATCGAAGCCGATCCTACCGAAAATGAACGCGATTTTGTGTTGGAACGTGAGGTGAATCCTCATCCGTTTATTCCTACCAGCAGCGATATGAATGCCTCTTGCGAGGAAATTTTCAATATCCAACTCATGGGACTAGCCAAGCGTATCGTTCATACCCATGCCAAGACCGTAGTAATCGGTATTAGCGGCGGTTTGGATTCTACGCTGGCCTTACTCGTTTGTGTAAAAGCTTTTGATAAACTCAAAATGAACCGAAAGGGTATCGTAGGTGTCACTATGCCGGGATTCGGAACCACAGACAGAACCTACAATAATGCTATCTCGCTGATGCAGAGTCTTGGTATTACCATTAAGGAAATCAGCATCGCCAAGGCTGTAACCCAACATTTTGAGGACATCGGTCAGGATGCCAGTGTGCATGATGTGACTTACGAGAATTCCCAGGCTCGTGAACGTACCCAGATTCTGATGGATTTAGCCAATAAGATGGGGGGTATGGTTATCGGTACCGGCGACCTTTCAGAGTTGGCATTAGGATGGGCTACCTATAATGGTGACCACATGAGCATGTATGGCGTGAATGCCAGCATTCCTAAGACCCTGATCCGTCATCTCGTAAATCATGTAGCAGAGAGTGGGGTAGACGAACAGAGCCGCATCACTCTTCGTGATATCATCGATACTCCTATCAGTCCAGAGTTGATTCCGGCAGATGAGAATGGAAATATCAAGCAGAAGACGGAAGATTTGGTGGGACCATACGAACTGCATGATTTCTTCCTCTACTATTTCCTGCGTTTCGGTTTCCGTCCTTCCAAGATTTACATGTTGGCAAAGAAGGCATTTATTGATTCCGAACTGGAGCGTGTAAAGATCAGTGATAATGATCCTGACAGCTATGATGAGGAGACTATCAAAAAGTGGCTGAAGACCTTCGTGCGCCGTTTCTTCAATCAGCAGTTCAAGCGCAGTTGTCTGCCAGACGGCCCGAAAGTAGGTAGCGTAAGCCTCAGTCCTCGTGGCGACTGGCGTATGCCTAGTGATGCAGCTTCAGCCATCTGGCTGCAAGAGGCTGAAAACCTCTGAATTTGATTTCGGACAAGCCAAAAGTACAATATTCTTTCTGTTTTCTGGCGCGCCCGT